>Ga0182030_10001019_pt1 | contig 56334 bp, 37 predicted proteins | sample 812S3MmetaG_FD_121299 | JGI IMG/M metagenome (GOLD analysis project Ga0182030, IMG submission 121299) | Permafrost microbial communities from Stordalen Mire, Sweden - 812S3M metaG (Illumina Assembly) | ecosystem: Environmental > Terrestrial > Soil > Wetlands > Permafrost | place: Sweden... | reverse complement strand
GCAGCGCCAAGGCCCGAACCGATGAAGCCTTGCTGGAAGCCATCGGCGCGGCCCTCCAACAGATCACCGCTGCCGATGCCAGGGGTTGGTTTGCTTCCTGCGGCTATAGTATTATTTAAAATGCTCTAGCGCGGGCTCCCCTGGAGATTTGCACCCCAACCGTGGGAATCGTCGTGGGATGTAACATGCTCCTGGTCGGGAGTCCAGTCACCGGAGCTTTCGCTTGTTGAGGCGCATCCGATTTGCGCGATGATCAACATAAAGAGAAAGAGCAACCTAAGAACTTTGGGGTTCATGGCCTTATCAAAGGAAACACGCGTCCCAAAGGCAAGCCCACTCCCCGACATCACTTGCCAGTCCGTCATTCACTTCGTGCGATGGGCTGTGTCCGCTGTACTGACTGAATCCATCGCTTCCTGAAGGGTCTGGCGGGTTGCCGGAGACAACGCTCCAGTAAGTATTTTATGCTGCTTCGTATTGACAGGGGCCGGGCCGATGCCCGGAGTGGAAACGGCATTCTGCGCCAGGGCGGTTAGAGTGAACAGGCAGGAAAAAGCACCCGCCAACAAGATTTCACCCCATAGGGCTTTGGTCAAAAAAGTTTTAATCATAAGATTAAGAAATAAGATAATCCTCTGTCAGGGAAAAGATAGTCCTACTGGCCATTGGCCTTGACGGCGACATGGCCCTCTTTGCAGCCGACGTAGGTTTTGCCATGATAAACGAGGACAGCGTAGAACGTGCCTCGCGCCGCTGCGGCGCCTTCAGGTGTCTGCACCTGGAAATCGGTGATCTTCGGCGTGGAGGGATCGATCAGCGCGCTCACAACTCCCGAGGTGAGCTGCAGGTTCACGGCGCGTTGGGTGACGTCGGAGCCTGATTGGGCGAAGGCCAGCTTGTTGATTTTGACGATGGAACTGTTTCCCACTTGAATGGCGGAACCCTTCGTGGTCACGATCACGGCGACTCCATCGTCTCCGGTGCGGACCGTGCTGCCGACGGCAAGATCCTGCCGCGCCTTAAGCGGTGCGTAGTTGGAAGAACCCGGGCCGGCAAATTCAACCGTGCCAGCGACAGAATAGACATGCGCGCTCACCGTCGCGGCTTGCAGACTCGCCGCCGAGAGCAGCGCGAAGGCAATCATACACAGGGTGTTTTTGCAAAGCAGGATAGTGGGATGGTTCATAGGTTCGCGGGTTAATAGCTGACGATGACGCCGAGATGGCCTCGGGAGTGATGATGACTGTCGAAACCGGTATTGACGTAATCAGTGGAATCGGTCATCTGAAAGCCGTAATCGAATCGTACGGAAACATAGGGATTAATGACGTACCGCAGACCGGGACCGACGCCAAGCAGGTTGCTGTTGGGATTGACGTCCGCCGGGGTGATCTGATGCAAACTGGTCCCCCCGTAATCGACGAAGCCCAGAAACTGAAGTTGGTCCTTGACCTTTTTGATGCCCAAAAACTCAGCGATGCTGACTGGTGGCGTAGCCACTTCGGTGGAAACGAGAAAGCCATTGTCGCCGTTCGCCGCACGCTCGTCGTATCCGCGCACGGTTGCGTAACCGCCCAACCCCAATTGCTCGCTTGGCAGAAGATTGGCGTCGGATTCCTGGACCAGGCCGCGCACGGTCCAGGTAAAGCCATAGGGCAGGCGCGTGACACGGTTGAGGGTGAAAATTCCGTAAGTATAGTCCGACCGGGCTTCGGCCCGCGTGCCCATGTAATCGGTATCGTCGTTGTTGTTGCTTAACCCGCCTGGACTCCAAAAGCCGGTGGCGCTGGCGGAGGTGCTGCCATAGTCATCCTGATAGCTCGCCTGATAGCCAAGCACGAATTGATCGACATCGGTAAAGACATTGGAGACCGAGGCGACGCCAAAGACGAGGTCGGTGTTGCTTCGCTTGAAATCAAATCCACCGGTCACCGATTCAGTGAAGTGGTCCGTGCCCGGCAGTGGGACCTCGTAGCGTCCGCTGATTTGCCAGTTCACCCCGCCTGACGAGAGATCGGGGCCCAGATTGGCGAACGAATTGGAATAGCTGCCGAAGAAGGTCAACTGGTGCCTCCAAGGCAGTGGGATGACGTAGGTGCCCGAGTGGGCGATGAATTTGTTGGTATCGAGGCCCGTGGTGAACTGATAGGAGAGTTGCTGGCCGACCCCGAAAAGGTTGCCGTAGTTGAATCCGGTCAAAATCCGGTCGTCGCCGGTAAATTGATTTCCACTGTCCTCGAACCCGGTGTAGACGCGCAGAGGGAAACGGTCCTGCGTACGCAGAAGGAGATCGGTCGTGCCCGGAGCATCGCCCGGCGCCATGAGAATGTCGGATTGGAGGAAGGGATTGCGGTTGATCCAGGCCAGGTCGTTCCTCAACTGGCTACCGCTGATCGGGTCCTCGGGACGCAACTGTATTTCCGACCGCAGCATTTGATTGGAAAACCAGCGCGCGCCGGTGGCATCGACTTTCTCCACGCGGCTGATCACCACGACGACCTGCACAAAGCCGGAAGTGATGCTTTGCTCCGGGACGAAAACGTTGACGACCGGACGGTCATTATCGCGGAAGTAAGCAACAATCGAGCGGGTCAATTCCGCCAGTGATTTCATGGTAACGGGCTGGCCGATGTAGGGCTGGACGGCGGCGGCAAAATCGGGGCTCTTGGCAAGGGTGACGTCTCCCGGCTCAACGCTGCGGTGGCTCGTTACTCCCCTGGCGCGAACCTGCTTCGGATTGGAGAGGAGGAAGATCCCCTTCAGATGGTCGACCAGGACTTCGTTGTCGGCGTGGCCGGACATGGGCTTCGCCGGGGCTTCGTTCACTACTTTACCTTCCGTTGTTTTCACCGGTTGTTTGGGCGCAATCGGCTGGAAGCTTTGCGACGATTGAGGCTGAGCCTGAGCCATGGTGGTTACTGCGGCAACAGCCAGCAGGCTGGTGACTTTGAGCAATACGGGCCGGAAAGGGAGAGGTATTTTCATGGGGTCGTGGCCAGGGGGTTAGTGCCCCATCCCCTTCAGAACATCGCCGCCCATCGCGTTCTTAAGCTGCTGGGGAGCCTGATCCAGTGGAATGTTTTTAACGCTCGTGCTGTCCATCTCACCCACCTCGCCCGGCCCTAAAATCGTTTCCTGACCGTCGTCAGCATTGCCGCCGCCCGCCGGGACATCAGCGCCAGCCCAATCGCCCAAAGTCTTCAGCGCATCCGACAGATTTTGGTGCACAATGGGACCAAGCGCCTGGCCCAGCACGCCATCCGCGTGCGGGTTGGCGACATTATTGACTCCGTCAGAGCCTACCGACACCGAATCAGTTGGACCAACCTGACCGCTGTTGCCGGAAGAGTTGGCCAGTCCACCGTCCTGCTGGCCGGTCACGGCGGATGTGCCCGCGCCGACATAATTGACAGGAGGCGGAGGAGGAGTGTTCCCTGCAATGGGCCCGGGGCTATTTCCTGTAGGTGGCGTTACAGGAGGCGTTGGCTGCGGAGTGATGGCGGGAGGCACGATGTTTGAACCGCCGCTCGCCGCGCCGCCTGTGGTGGTCGAAGGCGGAGGAGGGGTGCTTCCAGAGCCTCCCGACCCGCCGGAACTCGAAGCGGCGTAAAATAATTCTTCGTTAGCGGCGGGCAAACCGGTCGTGGCAAAGGTTGCGTTGAAAAACATGTTGACCGGCAAAACCGTGATTCCCCCCAAGGTGTCACCCGACGGGTTATTTGAATATAGATAGAAGTTGGAGCCACCGGAAACCTGAATGGCGTTCACGCTATTGCCGCCAACTGTCGAGTTATTGATTATGTAATGAGAATTCGCGAGATTCGTTCCGGCTGCCAGGATCACATTGTTGCCCGTGCCCGAATCACTGATCGAACCGGCTGGCAGGAAGATAATGTTGCCGGAGGTGTCCTCGATGTCCACGAGACCGTTTGCGGCGATCAGGCCGTTCAGGTTGAGAGCGCCGTTCGAATTGCTCACCTTCAAGTTGCCAACCGTGCTCGCCGACAGGGTCACGTCACCCCCGTATCCCGTCACGGTGAAGTTGCCGCCGGTCAAAGAAAGCGGCCCGGCGCTGTTCTGCGTGGCGATGATGGAATTCGTCCCAACCGGCGCGCTCACGAAGGTGCTTAGCGCCGTAAGTTGCCCCGCCATGCCGGAAGTGTTGACGAGACCCGCAAGGGAGATGAATTGTAAGACACCTGAGGTCGTGAGCGTGGGATCATCGCTGGCGTGAGTATCGACGGAATTAAAGTAAGGCGCGCCATCGATCCCGGTCGAATTGCTTCCGCCCCCTGAGGTGCCCGCGATCAAGAGATTTCCGCCGTTCGCGGCAATGGTCACATTCCCGCCGTTTTGAGGACCCGACGTCGATGTGTCGTTGGCCGGATCGAAAACAGCAACACCTGAATTGGCCGCCGTACCGGTTGCGCCAACATTGCCCGTTCCACCGGTTCCGATCAAATTGATAGCTCCCCCTGATGTGACGGAAGCAACGCCAGCGTTGCTCGGGCCGCCGATCACCACCCCAATACCGCTACTCGGGCTGGGGCCGGCGAAGCCCGTGGCGGTGAGATTGCCACCCGATGAAATGGTGGTGGTCTGCCCATTGATCGGACTGAAGACAGCCACGCCGTAGGACCCAGAGGTGGCGCCGGTCGTGGAGTTGGGGATGGTGCTGTCGGAGCTATTGCCGTTGGCGCCGCCATGGCCGAGCAACGTCATCGGCGCAGCGCCGAGGGTCTCGATCGTGGCCCCATTGACGATGCCAATGCCCGCAGTCATTGCTTCAAAAGCGACACCGCCGGTGCCATTATGCTGATCGAGGACTGCCGCAGTTGACCCATCAATGTTGCCCGATGTGCCGGTAATCGTCAGGCCCGTGCCGCCCTGGGCGTCCGTCACGATGCCTGAGGCACTGACCATGACGCCCGCTCCCTCGATGAAAACACCCCCGCTAAGGGACTGGGCCGGTGCTGTCGTAACGCCCAGGATGGTCACATCCCCCTGCGCCGTCACTCCCGCCGTCCCGCCCGTTCCCGATGCGGTGACCGTGGAACCTTTGCTGATGACGACGCCCGCCTGCCTCGTATTGTCCACTCCGGTAGTTACCGTGCCATTGATATAAATGGACCCGGCCGATGCGGTAATGCTGCTGACGGCTCCGGTTGAACCATCGCTGCTGAGGTCCACGCCCGTAGCGCCACCGTCGTGGTTACCCGTCAAGACCTGGGTCACACCACTCTGATTAGGGACTGTGCCAACTAGTGTGATGTTGGCGGCGGACGAAGTAATGGACGCTGAGGCGCCGCTTTCACTATCCAAACTAACGCCGGAGACATTACCCACGCTGCTGCCCGCGATACCGATCAGCGAAATGACGCCGGTCACCGATGAAATGGAGACGTTCGGGGAAGCGCCCGTAGTACCGGTGGAGAAAATTCCCAGCGAAATACCTTCGGAATTTTCATTCCGCAGGCCCGCGCTGCTCGTATTCATATCGGCCCCTCCCGTACCCATGAACGTAATCGGAGCCGTGCCGGTGGCCAGAACGCTAACTCCCGACTCGAGCACAATGCCCCCGGTATCGGGGGTCTGGACATTCACCCCACTGGGGCTGTTGGCGATCGCGCCGGCGGTGCCGGTAATCGTAATCCCGGTATGTCCGCCTGCCGCAGAGACGGTCGAGGTCGTGATCGTGCTTGAATTCGGGTCCTGGCCGGAAACGTCAACGCCGAGGTTTGAGATCGAGGCCGTCGAACTGGTTGTGTCGCCGACCATGGTGACGGAGCCAATTCCGGTCGACTTAACTACGGAACCATTATCCATGCGCACGCCGAGCGAATATCCGCTGGTGTTGTTGGAGCTGCCATCCGTATTGAGGACCGCTTGGGCGGTGCCGTTATTGACATCGCCCGTGATGGAAAGCGCGCCGTCAACCACACTCACCATGCTATGGGTGACATAGACACCGATCAGGTTATTGAGCGCGGTGGCACTGGCCCCGGGCGAGCCGTTGCCCAGGATTGTGATGCCACCGGCCGTGATCCCCGACTCGGAAATAGACGCATTTTCCAGGACGGAGTTATTCACGAGCACGCCGATGCCGGCGGTCTGGGAGGTTCCGTCATATCCCGCCTGCCCGGTGAGATTGGTCGATCCGCCCTGAGTGTCGACTATTGAGTTCACAACATCGATTCCGTCAAGGTTGGAAGTGTTCCCGTTGCCGTTTGCCGTGAAACCGCCGCCATTCAAGCTGAGCGTCGAACCTTGGATGTTGACCGCACCGGCCCCAACTGAAGAGGAATTGAGCACCAGGCTCAGATTGCCGGTCGCGCTGACCGTATGACTGATCACAACATTATTAAGTGTTAGCAGCACCGGAGCATTGAGTGTCAGGACATTCCCCGCCGGAATGTTGCTGATATCGAGCGCCTCCAAGCCGGGCTGCGTCCAATTAATCGTTCCGGCGCCTCCGTTGGAAGTGCTTGCGGTTATGGTCACGCTGCCTGATAGCAAAGCGGTAAGGAGATCGTCCTGTTTCAGCGTAAATGTACCGGTGGTTTGGGTGAAAGGTGAACTGAAAGCGCCGGAGCTCGATTGATTATCGACAATTTCGACCTCGGCCGGATCGAGCAGCCAGGTGCCGCCCTTGCCGTGGGGCGCGGAAAGATTAGGAGTGGTTTGGACATCGAGGCTTGCGCCGCTGGTTTCGACGAAGCCGCCGTTGCCACCCTGAGCGCCGCCTTGAACGCCGATGTGCCCGTAGGCCTGCGTCGTCTGGTTGCCCCAAAGAATCACCTTGCCTCCCGTACCGAGCGTTAATGCATCTGCGGTAATCGTGGCGTCCGGTCCGAGATAGGTCTGGTCCGCATTGGCGACGGCCGGATTGCTTCCGTGTTCGTCACCGCCGATCAGCGCAGTGCCTCCACCCGCGTCGCCCGAGACATCAACAACGCCGTAATCCATGATGCCCACGCGATTACCCAGAACCTCGACCGTACCGCCGGTCTTCCCCGCAGCCTTGCCCGTGGCCAGCAGCTTGCCGGAATTCAGCACCGTGCCCAACGAGGAAGTTCCGTGGCCATTCATGACAATCGTACCGCCATCGCCACTGGCCGTTTGCGCCGAGATTTCGCCGCTGTTGGCAATGTCCCCGCCATCCGATGTCAGATAAACTTGGCCGTTCACTTTCTTGTAGCCGGTGGCCGCGATCGACCCGGTGTTATTGATCGCCAGCGCGTAGGCGTTGCCTCCGGCCGCCTTGAGTTCAGCGGCAGCGGCGCGGATCGTTCCCGTATTGGTCACGCCGGTGGCGCGGGTCGTTCCGGCGGGAGTGGCCTGCACAAAGAGATGCTGGTTTCCGGCTTGCTGGAAAAGGACGTCGGAACCGGTAGCCAGGCCGACATTGCCCTGCGGCGCCTCCAGCGTACCTTGGTTGTTCACCTGGTTCGCGATGAGATACACATCCCCGGTTGACGCATGAACGATGCCCTCGTTATCGATGGAGGCGTCCGAAGCGCCCATGAAATGCAAGTCGCCGCCGTTGAGAAATTGCTGGTTGGAAACATCAAGCGTCGAAGCGAGAAAGCTGGCCGTATCGATGCGTCCACTGGGCCCCACCACGATTCCGCTCGGATTGACCAGATAGAGAATCCCATTGGACTGAAGCGATCCGTAGATCAGGGAAGGATTGCCGCCCAAAACCCGGTTGAGCGTGGCCGATAAAGCGTTCGGCACGATGAACTTGGTCGTCTCTCCGTTGGCAATGGAAAACTGTTGCCAGTTGATGATGGCTTGATTGCTCGACTGGTTGATGGTCAGCGTTAGACTTGCGGGGCCAATGGTTGCACTGCCCGCCACGACCGTGCCTCCGGTCGGGTTTCCCCATACGGAGGGCGCTTGACTGAGAAGTAAAAGCAGCGGCAAGCCCCACGCTGAAATAATCTTCCACGGTTGCAAGCACTCTCCCTTTTTTTCAAAGGCTATACGGTTCATGGGTAGGTGAGTGGCGGGTCGTTTGGTCTGATTCTGTGGGGCACAGACAGGTTAGGAAGAGAAATCGCTAAATCAAGCTGGAATGTTTGGCCGTCTTGAGAATGCGGCGCGAGAAGAGGCTTCTTCTTAAACCTGTGCAAGGGAACCTCGCCCCGGATTGCGCTGATTTTGAAGACGTGCCTCCAGGCATGGGATAAGCTGTAAATGTCTGGTATTATGGGTGCCCTTCTAAATAATAAAATCGAGCTTGCGCGGAGAAAGACTCCGATGTGGAACGGCGCCCATACGGTGCCAATCCGCCTGCACCGCGTTCTTCAGCACGAAATTCAGAAGCGGCAACAGGCCGATCAGGCGTTGCGACTGGCCGAGAATAAATACCAGAGCATCTTTGAACATGCGTTGGAGGGCATCTTCCAGACCTCGGAGGAGGGCAAGTATATCGCGGCAAACCCGGCGCTGGTGAAGATGTACGGCTATCAATCCTTCGACGAATTGGCCAACAACATCAACAACATCGCGACGGAGCTTTATGTGAATCCCCATCGGCGCGCCGAATTCATCCGGCTCATGCAGGAGCGTGGACAGGCGCTTCACTTCGAATCGGAGATACGCCGCCACGATGGAAAGACGCTATGGATTTCGGAAAATGTCCGGTCGATCCACGACGATGCGGGGAATTTCCTCTACTACGAGGGCACGGTGGACGACATCACCGAGCTGAAGCTCGCGCGTGAAAAGCTGGAACAAACGCAGGTCCGCCTGGAAAACGAGCTGACCGAGGCGGCGAGCTATGTTCGCAGCCTGCTGCCCAGCCCGCTGACGGGATCAATTGAAACTCATTGGTGCTACCTTCCCTCCTCGCATCTCGGTGGAGACGGCTTCGATTATCACTGGCTTGATCCCGAAACTCTCGCCGTCTATCTTCTCGATGTTTCGGGTCATGGCGTCGGCTCGGCCCTGCTTTCCATCTCCGTCCTGAATGTACTCCGCACCCAATTACTGGCTGGCACCGACTTTCACGATCCTAGCGCGGTGCTGGAGGGCTTGAACCGGGCGTTTCCGATGGCTCGTAACAACGAAAAATATTTCACGATCTGGTACGGCGTTTACCATCAACCTTCGAGGACGATGACTTACGCCAGCGGAGGTCATCACGCGGCAATCCTGGTTTCCGAGCCAGGCAACGGATCGCACCTGCACACCTGCGGCCCCGTTATTGGCGCCATGCCGGACCTGAAATATCCCTCGGCCCGGATTCAAGTTCCCTCGCCGGCCGAGATCTATCTCTTTAGCGACGGCGTTTACGAGATCGCCCGGCCCGATGGCAGTTGGCAGTCGTGGGAGGAGTTCTGCCGGTTCCTCAAGGACAATCAGCCGCCCATCGAAACCATCGTCAAGCGCATGCGCGAAATGCATGGAATAGAGGAATTCGATGACGATTTTTCCCTGCTCAAGATACAGCTGGCCTAACTGTCTGGCAGTGGAACTGATTCTCGACAACTGCGTGCCGAAAGGCTTGTGTAGTGTTTTCGTCGATACCATATCAAAGACATCCCATGCTCGATTTATTCAAAGTTGGCGGCGCCAAAACCTGGATGGCGCCGGAAACCATCCAAATCAACCGGTTACCTTCACGGGCAACCTCCTATCCGTATCCCGATCACCGGGCGGCATTGGCCAATTCCCGTGAGGCTTCACCCTGGTTTCTCTCCCTCAATGGAGAATGGGATTTTCACCTCGCTCAAAAGCCGGAAGAGATCCTGGTTGATTTTATTTCGCCCGACTTTGTCCCGCCAACCGATGCGTCCTGGATGAAGATGCCCGTGCCGGGCAATTGGACGATGCACGGCACGTTTGACCGGCCTCACTACACCAATGTCCAAATGCCATTCCCGGACGAGCCGCCTCGCGTTCCGGAAAAAAATCCGACGGGATGTTATCGGACAATCCTGGAACTTCCCGCGAGCTGGCGGGACCGGCGAATCGTCCTCCATTTCGGGGGAGCGGAAAGCGTGCTTTACGTTTACATCAACGGTCAATCCGTCGGTTTAAGCAAAGACTCCCGCCTGCCTTCGGAATTCGACATCACCCCTTTCGTCAGCTTCGGCCAGAAGAACATCGTCTCGGCGGTAGTGGTGAAGTGGTCCGATGCCTCTTTCGTAGAAGACCAGGACCAGTGGTGGATGGGCGGCTTGCACCGCGAGGTTTACGTCTACGCGACCGCGCCGGTCTATCTTGCCGACTTGTTTGCGGTCGGAAATCTGGAGAACAATTATCAGGACGGACGCCTCAAGCTTTCGGTCAAGGTCGGTTTTCCCGGCCAACCTGAAGAGAAGTGGCAGGTGGAAGCTCAGCTTTTCGATGCCAAAGGCAAAGCGATCTTTAAAAAGCCGCTCCTGTCCGTTGTGCCCGTGGGACCGCACAGTTCCTGGCCGCGGTTGCAGGCTGAGTTTGATGAGTTGGTCAAAAAGCCGTTGCTTTGGTCGGCGGAACTGCCGCATCTCTACAAGCTCGTTGTCACACTGAAGGACCCGGAGGGGAAGGCCGTCGAATCGACTTCGACGCGCATCGGATTCCGTTCCATCGAAATCCGTGACCGTATGTTATTGGTCAATGGCAAACGCATCCTGATCAAGGGGGTCAACCGGCACGATCATCACGATACCAAGGGCAAGGCCCTGGACCGCGAAACCATGCGGCTGGATGCAGTCACCATGAAGCGTTTTAACTTCAACGCCGTTCGCACCTCGCACTATCCGAACGATTCCTACTGGCTCGATCTCTGCGACGAGCTGGGTCTCTACGTCATCGGCGAAACCAATCTGGAATCTCACGATTATTACCATCAGATTTGCCGCGACCGGCGATACACCTCGGCTTTCGTCGAGCGCGCCGTGCGCATGGTGGAGCGCGACAAGAACCATCCTTGCGTCATGTTCTGGTCGCTCGGCAACGAAAGCGGCTACGGCCCCAACCATGATGCCATGGCCGCCTGGATTCGCGCGTACGATCCCAGCCGTCCGCTGCACTACGAGGCGGCAATTATGTTCCACAACAACGACCAGAAGCCCGGCGATAAACGTTACGACCGCGGCTATCGTGTCAGCGATATCGTTTGCCCGATGTATCCGACAATTGAGGTCATCACCCAGTGGGCCACGGATAAAAAACATCCCGACCGGAAACGTCCGCTTATCATGTGTGAATATTCGCACGCCATGGGCAACAGCAACGGCTCACTCGCCGATTACTGGGACGCCTTTGAAAAATACCCAGGCCTGCAGGGTGGTTTCATTTGGGAATGGATCGATCACGGCATCAAACAGAAAACGAAGGATGGCCATGAGTACTGGGCGTATGGAGGCGATTTTGGCGACCAACCGAATGATTTTAATTTCGTCTGCGACGGCCTTGTCTGGCCAGATCGCACGCCTCATACGGGCCTAAACGAATTCAAACACCTTGCCCAACCCGTCAAGGTGACGGGTTATAACGCCAAAACCGGCGTGCTTGAAGTCAAGAACAAGCAGGATTTTACCTCGCTCGACTGGCTTCGCGGAGAGTGGGAACTCAAAGTCAGCGGCAAAATCGCGGCCAAAGGAAAACTGCCGTTGCCCAAAATTGCTCCGCAAAAGACCGAAAAACTCAAGCTGAAGCTTCCCGCTCTCACCCTCGATCCCGGTCAGGAAGCCTTCCTGAATTTCCAGTACTTCGCCGTCCAAAAAACGGCGTGGTGCGAAGCGGGGCATGTTGTCGGATGGGATCAACTGGCCCTCCCCCTCAAAGCGAAGAAACCAGTCAACGTCGCCAAATCCGAAAAAAACGACGCGCAACTGCTCGAAATCAAGCAGAGCGGCAACGCCATCGTCATTCGCAACGACCAGTTGCAGTTGGGCATTTCTGCGAAGTTGGGGCTTATCGAGTCATTTAACTGGAAAGGCCACGATTTATTGGTGGCAGGTCCGCAACTCCAAATCTGGCGGGGCGCGACGGACAACGACGGGATCAAGGGCTTGCCTGAGCATTGGCGTCCCTTGGCCAAATGGCGTGAACAGGGTCTTGAACAATCTGTCCTAAAATCCGTTTCCACCGTGGCCATGCCGAACAAGGATGGCAGTGTCACGCTGGTCTTTAAACATGTCGCTTCATGCACTGCTTCCGGCAAGGCGGTCCAGCATGAACACACCTATACCATCCAGCCTGACGGCCGGATTCTGGTGGAAAATGTGTTTGTGGTGGATAAGGCCGTTCCCGATCTTCCGCGTCTTGGGGTCGTGCTCCAACTCAAGCCGGGGCTGGAGAAGCTGAAGTGGTTTGGTCGGGGCCCATTCGAGAATTACTGGGACCGCAAACGCTCAGCGCTTATCGATCTCTATGAAAGCACGGTCACCGATCAATACATTCCCTATATCATGCCGCAGGAACACGGAAATCATACCGATGTCCGCTGGCTCTCATTGGAAAATGGGAAGGCCGGACTCCGCGTCTCCGCTCCGGGACTGTTGGAGTTCACGGCCAGTCACTACACGGCGCACGACCTTTACGCGGCCTACCATACCTATGACCTGAAACCGCGCCCCGAGGTTATTTTGAGCCTCGACTGGCATCAACGCGGGCTCGGCACGGCGAGTTGCGGTCCGGATACACTGGATAAATATAAAATCGGTCCGGGAAAACATCAGTTCCGCTACAGCCTGCAACCTTTTGAGACTACAAGGTAACTACGGACACTCCATGGCATGCCTCGCGACTTCTTCCTGAGCGGCGATGCGGGCCCAGGCATCGGCCTTGAGGATGTCGTCGAGGGTCGGATGCTCGACCGTCTGGTGACGCTTCATGACGGCCTCGACCGTGTGCCAGATGGCGGGGAAGAGAATCTTGCCGTCAAGGAAAGCTGGGACGGCGATCTCGTTGGCGGCGTTGAGCACGGCGGGCAGCGTGCCGCCGGTCGTGCCGGCCTCGCGGGCAAGACGCAGTGCGGGAAACTTCTCGGGATCGGGCGCTTCAAAAGTAAGCGATCCCATTTCGGCCAGGCAGAGCGGCCTGAGCCGATTCGGAAGCCGGTCCGGATAGGTCACCGCGTACTGGATCGGGAAACACATGTCGGAATGGCTCAGTTGCGCGAGTTGCGAACCATCGACGAATTCAACGAGCGAATGGACGATGCTCTGCGGGTGCACGACGACATCGACCTGGCTCATGGGCACGCCGAAAAGCCAGCGCGCCTCGATCATCTCCAGGCCCTTGTTAAAGAGCGTCGCTGAATCGATGGTGATCTTGCGGCCCATGTTCCACGTCGGATGCTTCAGCGCCTGGGCGGGCGTGACTTTCGGCAGTTCCGATGCGGGCGTTTTGCGAAACGGGCCGCCCGACGCGGTGAGGATCAGGCGGCGGATATGCCGTGTCGGCTCGCCGACCAGACATTGGAAGATGGCGTTGTGCTCGCTGTCGACCGGCAGGATGGCAACGTTATGCTTTGCGGCTTCGCGGGTGACTTCCTCGCCCGCCATGACCAGGATTTCCTTGCTCGCGACGGCGATGTCCTTGCCCGCACGGATCGCGGCGAGTGCGGGGGCAAGGCCCGCCGTGCCCACGATGGAAATCAGGACCAGATCGGCTTCAGGCAGCGTCGCCAGCTCGATCAGACCCTCGGGTCCGCCATGACAGGCCGTGCCGGACGGAAGATGACCTCGAATCGCGTCGAGTTCCCCCGTGTCATAAAGCGCCACGGCGCGCGGCTTAAATTCGGCGGCCTGAGCCAGCAGCGCCTGCGCGGAGCGTCCGGCCGCAAGACCAATCACCTCCATGCGATCCGGAATGTCGCGGGCGACTTTCAGGGCGCTTTCGCCGATCGAGCCGGTCGAGCCGAGGATAACAACGCGTTTTTTGGAACTCATGGAATGGAGGTTATCAACCGCCAGCCCCGTGGGGGGGAGGCGGTTGGGCTTGCCGCGGGGCTTTTTCAGTTTGAAAATGAATAGCCGGATTGGGATTCGTCCCCGGTGTCGGGTAGTGTCGGGACATAAAAACCACGCTCTGCGTGCTCGACTCGCCCGGAGCCAGGTCGGGGAAGTTGAGCCAATCGCCGAATTTGGAGATCGGATCATCTTCGCCCACGACTTTAATGTCCTTGTCTTTTTGGCCGACATCCTCGTTAAAGTTGGAAGCCCCGCGAAAGGGACGAACATAAATCTGGATGCCCGTTGCTTTGGCATTGCCCATATTCTTGAGCGTCACATGACAGGTCATGCTCCCCGCGCTGGGCTTATCTTCCTCCATGGAATAGCTGACCTGCTGAACATCGGCCCCATCCACATGCGCTTTCGCGGGAGCAACTGGGGCGGTGGCCACGGAATTTGTAAACCAAAAGTGTTGTTGTTGGGGATGCTCTATCGCCGCCCGCGCACGCTCCTGATTATAGGTGTAAAACTGCCAGAGGAGCATCATGATGACAAAGATCCAAAAGGCGTAGATCAACATGCGCGTACGGGACATGCTCCTTGTTTAGCTGCCTGCGCCATACCGGGCAAGCCTTAGGGCTCGTCTTGCAGGACGCTAGGCCGCCGCCGGGATGCTCTGGTTTTGATCCGGGAGCACCGGCACGCAAACGTAAGTCGGATCCTTCCGCTGTTTCCGCAGAATGGGAAGAAGCTCCTTCCAGGTAGCCCATAGGCCATGTGGAGCGGGAGGCAGATCATGCTTGATCGCCTTGCGCAAGGCGGGAAGATTATAGAACGGTACGGCCGGGTACATGTGATGCTCCAAATGATACTGCATGTTCCAATAGATGAACGCAGGGAACCAGCCACAGGTGTATGTGCGGCAGCAAAGACGAAAATCGGGGACATTGGGAACGAGTCCGACATGTTGCGGCGCCCCGCACAGAATCTGGAGCCATATGCAGTACTGGCAGCCAAGGGTGACGATGATAATCAATATCCAATTGCCCGTGGCGATAAAAAGAGTGGCCAGGGCCAGGTGCCCCACGAGAACGATGATGGCCCATCTGCGGTGATCGCGACGAAGCTCCGCTTTGGTCCTGGGCAGGATTTTTTCCATCCAATCGGTGGTAAAGAACAGCGACTTACTGCTGTCCCCGAAAGCGGCGTATCCCCAGGTGCGAAGGAGCTTGAAGGGTATCAGCGGATCGACCGTGAGCGCTTTCAGGATGAACTTGATTCCGAGCCAGTCCAACCCCGTGGGCAGGACAACCTCGCCATCGTACCCGGCATACACGGTGACCTGATGATGTTTCACATGACTGACTCGATAGCTCACAGGATCGAACCAGGCGAGGAAACCGTAGATCGCCAGAAAAAAGTCGTTCCAGAACTGGGTCTTGAACGGCGTCTTATGGCAAAGCTCGTGACCCGCGATACCCCCAAAAAAACTGGAGAGACTTCCGTGGACGAATAATGCAAGCAGCAGCAGGGGAACCGCCCATGGCCAATTGCTCGCATGAACATTCAAGAACGCGAGATACGAAAGCGTTCCTGTGACTACGAAAAGCAACAGTTGCGGAATAACCTGAGCGAATGCCTTGGCGTCGCTCTTACGCATCAAAGCGCTCATGACCGCCTTGTCGACTTTGGTTCGATACCAATTGATCTTGATTGGCTCGTCCATGACGGCCTCTTCGACTATATCTCGAGGCGCGCTTTCGATCTCACTCATACATAAAGCATTATAATTTAAACATAGCAGTCGTTGAAAGTTATTTCGGCCATAGCTTATCGTAAAATTGTCCCAAGGCCTGTTCTTGCTTCGCCCGGTGCATAGGGCAGATTGATATGCCGCCCGCTTTGTCATGAGTTCCCAATTTGAGAAGACCTTTCAGCGTTGGATGGATTCCCCCGCGCTGAAGGAAATCGCGCTGAGTCCCGAATCCCTTTCGCTGGGGCAACTTACGGCCTCCGCGCAGGCCTTTGTCCTGGCCGCTCTGGCGCGCCTTGCCTCGAAACAAACTTTCCTCGCTTTGGCGCCGGGAGTGAAGGCACAGGAAGAACTGGCCAACGACCTCGAAGCCTGGGGCGCGCCGCAGCTTTTCTTTCCGCAGGTGGAAGCGCCCACCGCCGAGACGCTGCCCGATCCTGAAGTCTCGGCGGAGCGGTTGTCCGCCTTGAGCCGTCTCGCATCCGGCTTTGCGGGGGTGGTGGTGGCCACGGCGCGCGCAACGGAGCAGCCCCTGCCGAAACCCGGCGTACTGAGGGCACAGAGGCTGAAGCTGGTGAAGAATACCCATCTCGATCGCGAAGAACTTCTGCGGCAATTGCAGGCGGCCGGTTATACCCGCGAGGCGCAGGTGCAGGGACGTGGTCAGTTCAGTGTGCGGGGCGCGGTGGTTGATATTTTTTCATGGGACGCTCCGCGTCCACTGCGCACCGAGTGGGAGGACGAGGAATTGATTTCACTGCGTGAATTTGATGTCGATGCGCAACGCTCGGTGCTGCCCCTCAAAACAGCGGAGGTGAGCCTGGCCGCGCCGGGATTGGGCGGAAACGCGGTAGATGCTGCCAGGCTGCGCGATTATTTGCCGGAAGACTTTGTGACGGTGAATTTGGAGGAGGAGGAGGAGATCGAAGGCAATGAGGTAGCCGGCGAGATACCGCCGCCGGGACAGCGACGCCTACCAACTGAGTTCTTCGCGCACGACTTTTTACATGCGCCACGCGGCGACTTCATTCTCCAGGAAAATCGCCGCGATCTTTTTTTAGATCACCTGCGCGACTGGCTGGCCGAAGGCTGGGAAGTGGCAATTTTTTGCAACAACGAAGGCGAGCAAAAACGGCTCCAGGAAATCCTCGGCGATGCGCGAATGGCAGATGATTCGATCACCTTTGTGCTTCGGCCTCTTTTGCGCGGCTTTGTCTGGCCAGCCGGAAAGCTGGTGGTGCTGAGCGACGCGGAAATCTTCGGACGCTATCAAACGATGCGCGCGTTGCGGCAACAGGAACGGCTTGTCAGTCTGCGCAGCCAACATCAGGCGCTCGACTTCACTGAAATCGCGGACGGTGATTACGTGGTGCATCTTCATCACGGCATTGCGCTCTATAAGGGAGTGACGACGCTACCGGGGGCAGAAGGCACCGCCGAACGGAGTGGGACCGTTACCACCGAAGGTTCCGAGGTACTGGTGCTGGAATTTGCCGAGAAGAGCAAGCTTTACGTCCCGGTCGAGCAGTCGTATCTCGTGACGAAATATGTCGGCGTGGGCCGGAGGCACCCGCCGTTGGACGCCCTGGGCGGCTCGCGCTGGGAACGGGCTAAGATTTCCGCGCAAAAAGCGGTGATGGATTATGCCGCGCAACTTCTGAGCGTGCAGGCCGAACGCGATGCGCTGCCGGGCCATGCCTATCCGCCCGACACCGACTGGCAGCGCGAATTTGAAGAGGCATTCGTCTACGAGGAAACGGAGGACCAGGAGCGCTCCATCCTGGAAACGAAACGGGACATGGAAAGCAAGCGCCCGATGGACCGGCTCATTTGCGGCGACGTCGGCTTTGGCAAGACCGAGATCGCGATCCGCGCCGTCTTCAAGGCCGTGCAGGAGGGCAAGCAGGCGGCCTTTCTCGTTCCAACGACGATCCTGGCAGAGCAACATTGGAAGAACCTGCGCGAGCGTTACGCTTCCTATCCCGTTCGTGTCGATTGCCTGAGCCGGTTGCAATCGCACAAGAACCAGCGCAAGACAATCGAAGGACTCAAGGACGGCTCGGTTGATGTCGTGATCGGCACGCATCGGCTGCTGTCGAAGGACATCAAATTCAAGGACCTCGGGTTGGTCATCGTGGACGAGGAGCAGCGCTTCGGCGTGAAGCAGAAGGAAAAATTCAAGCAGCTCTTCCGGCTTGTCGATGTGCTCACGCTTTCCGCCACGCCGATTCCCCGCACGCTTTATCTTTCGCTGACCGGCGCGCGGGACATGAGCACGATCGAGACCGCGCCTCCCAACCGGCATCCGGTGGAAACCATTGTCGCGCCCTACGACGAGCGGGTGATCCGCGAAGCCATCGAGAGGGAAATGGCGCGCAATGGGCAGATTTATTTCCTGCACAACCGGATTCATTCCATCCAGGACGTCGCGCAAAAACTCAAACTGCTGGTGCCGAAGGCGCGGATTGAGGTCGGCCACGGACAGATGGACGCGGATGAGTTGGAGGAGGTGATGGCTCGCTTCGTGGCCGGCCAAACCGACGTGCTTCTTTCGACCACGATCATCGAAAGCGGCCTCGACATCCCCAATGCGAATACGATCATCATCGACCGCGCCGACCGGTTCGGCCTGGCCGACCTCTACCAGTTGCGGGGCCGGGTTGGCCGCGCGCAGCACAAGGCCTATGCCTATCTTTTCCTGCCGCGCCATTTGATGACCGTCGGCGACGCAAAGAAGAGGGTCTCCGCCATCAAGCAATATTCGCAACTCGGCGCGGGCTTTAAGATCGCGATGCGCGACCTGGAGATTCGCGGCGCGGGCAACCTCCTCGGCACGGCGCAGAGCGGGCACATCACCGCGGTCGGCTTCGATCTCTACTGCCAGTTGTTGAAAACGGCGGTGGCGCGGATGAAGGGTGAAAAACCGGGCCGCCTGGTCGAAACCAAATTGCAGCTCGATTTCCTTGTCTGGCAGGAAAACGACGCTGACGAAAAGGCCGGAAAAGCCGGGGCGTTTCTGCCCCGCGCCTATCTGCCCGAAAGCCGATGGCGAATGGAAGGCTACCGGCGCATCGCGGAAGCCAACACTCCGGCGGACCTGGAAAAATTACGGCTCGAGTGGCGCGACCGGCATGGTTCCTGGCCGCTGCCGGTCGAACGGTTGCTGCTGGCCACCGAAATCAAAATTGCCGCGGCAGAAGCGCGGATCCGCGTCGTCGAGACTCAGGAGGAAAAGCTGATGCTTCAGCAGGGGCAGGATTACATCATGGTAAGCGGCAAGTTTCCCCGCTTGACCACTCGCGACGCAATTTCTAAGCTGAAAGAAATAATTTCATGGGTCGTTTCCTTGAAGAGCTCGCCGTAGTGCGGCGTTCCAATCACATTCAGTTCCTCGTTGCTGTCCACTTGTTGGTGTGGGCAACGATGGGCTTTTCCCTCGCCCCCGCGGCACGGGGGCAGGTCCTCGCGGACGGCATTGCCGCCGTCGTCAACGACAAGGTCATCACCTATGTCCAGATCAATCAGCAGGTTGAGGAAACTGAAAAGCTCCTGCGCCAGAACCTGCAGGGCGAGGAACTTTTTCAACGCGTGAAGGAAGCCAAGCTGAACGTCCTGCGGGCCTTGATCGAGCGCGAACTGATCATCCAGGATTTCAAGTCCAGGGGCGGCTTTATCCCCGACGTCTATACTAACGAACGCATCAACAGCATCATCCGCGACGACTACGGCGGAGACCGCGTGGCCTTTATCAAGACGCTCTATGAACGGGGCGTCTCCATGCAAAAGTATCGGTCCGAAATCCAGGACAACACAATTGTCGGCTACATGCGCAACAAGAATGTCGTCCAGACCGTGCTCGTTTCGCCCTACCAGATCGAGCAGTATTATCAGCAAAACCTGCGGCTCTTTCAGCAGGACGAGCAGATCAAGGTCAGCACGATTGTCCTGCGCAAATCGCTTTTTCCGTCCCAAAAAACGGACGCGAACGGCAAGCAGATCACGTACGATCCGCAGGCGGAAATCGCGAAGGAAATTCTCTACAAGCTTGATACGGGCTCCGATTTCGCCGACCTGGCCAAATCCTATTCCGAGGCCGGCAACAAGGACGAAGGCGGCGATCTCGGCTGGGTGACGCAGAACGGCAAGACCGCGATCCGGAGTGATTTGTGGGATGCCCTCTCGAAACTGCAACCCGGCCAGCACACTGACGTGATCGCGACCACCGACGGTTTCTTTTACATCGTCCAGGTCGAGGACCGGAAAAAATCGGCCATGACGCCGCTGGAAGATGTGCGCGCCCAGATCGAGCAACAGGTGATCAACGAGGAAACCCAGGTTCGGCAGCAACAGTGGCTCGACAGTCTGCGCGCCAAGGCCTTCATCAAGATGTTTCTCTAAGGCCGTCGACCTCCGGGCGACGGTCCACCGTTAGGGAAAGCGATGGCCACCCACCTCACCGTGAAAAAAATTCTCCCCACCATCGCCATCACCCTGGGCGATCCCGCGGGCATCGGGCCGGAAGTCGTCGCGAAAACGCTGCGCGATCCGCGCCTGCGAAAAGAAAAAGGCTTTCACTTCGAGGTGCTCGGGAAGGAAAGCGGCAAGGGAATTCAACCCGGAAAATTATCGCGCACCGCGGCCCGCTCAGCTCTCGACGCGCTCAACGAAGCGGCTCAGGGCTGTCGCAGCGGACGGTTCGCCGCGATGGTCACCGGCCCTGTGCACAAGGAATCGCTTGCCCGCATCAGCCCCCATTTTATCGGTCAAACCGAATTTCTCGCGCGCGCCTGCGGTCTTCCCGACGACGCGGCAGTGATGGTCCTGACCGATCCGAAATTGACCGTCGCGTTGTGCTCAAACCACTGCTCTTTGCAAGAGGCCATCAAAAAACTCACCGCGAAACGGATCATCTACGTGACGAAAATCACGCGGCAATTTTTGCAGCGGCTCGGAAGCAAGAAGCCACGCCTCGCCTTTGCGGCGATCAATCCCCACATGGGCGAGGCCGGTCTTTTTGGCGACGAAGATTTTCGCATCGTCGCGCCTGCCGTAATGAAACTCGACCGCGAAAAAATCCCGCTCGTCCACGCTCCCGCCGACACGATTTTTTATTACGCCGCGCAAAAAAAAGCCTTCGACGCGGTCATCTGCGCCTATCACGACCAGGCGCTCATCCCTTTCAAACTGGTCGCGTTTCAAACCGGCGTGAACGTCACACTCGGATTGCCAATCATCCGCACATCGCCTGATCACGGCACCGCCCTCGAAATCGCTGGCCAAGGCAAGGCCGATCACCGCAGCATGTTGGCTGCCGTGCAACTGGCCTGCCGGTTGGCTGGAAATGGAAAGAGACTACGAGGATAAAATGAAAATCGGACTTATTACGCTTATCGATCCGGCCGCACCCGCCGTCAAACAGGACAAAGCCGGGGCTGAAGTTGAACGCATCATCGCCTCCATTTTCCTCGATCCTTCGCAATTCGTCCCGGCGCTCGTTCCAAACGACCCGAAGCAATTTCGCGCGGCACTCATCCGCCTGTGCGACGAGGAAAAATGTCCGCTCGTTCTTACCCTGGGCGGCACAGGCCCCGGCCCGAACGACATTGCGCCGGACGTCACCCTGGAGGTGGTCGACCGCAAATTGCCGGGCTTCGGCGAAATCATGCGCTTTTATTCGTACGAACGATTCAAGGTCTCCGTCCTGTCTCGCGCCGAGGCCGGCGTGCGCGGCCAGAGCCTGATCATCAATCTGCCCGCCCGGGCCAAGCCTGTGAAGTTTTGCCTGAGACTGCTCCAGGAGGGGATTGCCGAAGCATTGGAGCAGATCGCCGATATTAAGCCCGGTCTGCGCGGAGACGAGATCGAGGTTCCTCTCGACAAGTACCTTCCTTTTCTCAAGAAGCTCCGGCCCAAGCCCGATCCAGGTGGCGACAAGCATCCGATGATTCAATAATCGCCTACCAATTCACCGGCACTTTTTCGCGGCGCTGCGTTTTCTTGCTGAAATAAAAGACGCAGCCGTACTGAAGGCCGAACTCGTGCACCAGCCGCGTGGCCTTCACGTCGTAGCAGCAATACTTGGCGATTTCCGCCAGCTTGCCTTCCTTCCACCACTTGAGCGCATCCATGCCGTCGGCGGTCTTGCCGCAGCCGAGCGTCTGCTCGCTGATGGCGTCGAGCCCGACGCGCAGGCCGATGGTCTTTTCCACGTCGCGCATGAGATCCAGCACCGGCACCTGACTCAAATCGAAGACGGCGTAGGGCGCAAGCACCTCGAAGTCAAAGTCGATCACGTTGAAACCGATCACCTGGTCGGCGCGCTGAAGCTCCTGCAGAAGCGCGTAGACATCGTCCTCGCGATAAATTTCATAAGTGCCGCGCTGCGTGCTGTAGGTAACGCCGAGGGCGACTTTCATCGCGCGCTTGTTGTGCCAGCCGCCGACTTCCGCGGCGCTCTTCTGGGTTTCCAGATCGAAGTAAACGAGGTTGGGGCCGGACATACGTTGACCCGAATCATGGAGAAGTTCCGGCCTCGGATAAACAATTTTGTAACCTTTTTTATGCGGCCTCGTCTGGTGGGTTATGAAATCAAATCATTCCTTCTTACTCGGCTTCCTTGTTTGTGCCGGGGCGATGCTCCTCGCGACATCCGCCCAGGCGTTTCCCCGTGACGGTGGCACCGGCTTTGGTCGCGGTAATCGCCAGGCCGGTACCGTTGACCGTTCCGGGACATATCAATCGCTTCACCATGGCAGCGGCACGTTCAACCAATCCGTGACGCATCAACCCGGCAGCACTACCGGCACGACGACATGGACAAACGCCAACGGTGGCACAGGGACCCATACCTTCGACAATACCTGGAACAAGTCGACCGGGACAGGCACCTACGATTCCTCCACCACCTACGCCAACGGCAAGACTTCCTCCAGCCAGGGCGACTGGACCAAAACCGGCACGGGCAGCGCCACCTACAGCGGCACCCATACCGGCGTGAACGGCCAGACCACCGACATCTCGAAATCGGTGACGAATGCCAATGGCGTCAAGACCGTCGACAAGACCTACACCAATCCGACCACGGGCAAAAGCTCCACCGTCGATAAGACCATCACCGATGCCGATGGCGTGAAGACGGTCGATACCACCGCAACGGGCCCCAACGGCAAAACGGCGACTTCCGACCAGACCTACACGAAAACCGGCAACGGCTACACCCAGACCGGCACCGTCACCGGGCCCAACGGCAACACCAGTACCGACAACAAGGACGTGACTTACACGAAGGATGCCAATGGCGACATCACGCGCACGATGACCGGATCGGTCACCGGCCCGAATGGTGGCACCAAGATCATCGGCAACACGGAAACCTACGACAAGACGGTGACTCCGCCTCCGGCGACGAGCACATCCCCTTCAACGACTCCACCCGTCGATTAACTCCATCTTGCGGAAAAATAAAAAGAGGCAGGCCGCAAGCCTGCCTCTTTTTATTGCTGGCTTGAGGGCTATTTTAAAACTTATTTCTCCGTGTTGGGCGTCGGCGCGCCATCCGTCGATTTCGGCGCGGATGGCTTCGGCTCATCGGTTGTCTTGGGCGCGGCATTCAGCGCGGCCTGCCGCTCCCGGTAGATGAGAATGCTTCGCAGCGAACTCACCGCTCGTTCCAACTGCCGGTCCTCCGCCTTCGCCGCCTCCGTCTGTTCCTCCGGCGTCAGGGGACGCTTCGTCTCGGACAGTATGATCCGCCGTTCCTCCGCATCGCTGATCGGCACCTCAATGTCAGGCGAAACGCCCACCTCGTGGATCGTTTTCTTGCTTGGTGTATAATACTTCGCCACGGTCAATCGCAACCCCACGCCGTTGCCCAACTGCTGCACGGTCTGGACCGACCCCTTCCCGAATGTCGTCTCGCCCACGAGGATCGTGCGGTGCAAATCCTTCAGCGCGCCCGCCACGATCTCGGCGCCGCTCGCGCTGTAGCCGTTGATCAAAACCACGATCGGATAAGCGGGATGCTGGCGTGGCGCGCGCGCGGGAAAATCTTCCGATTGGTCCGGCGAGCGCCCCTTGGTCGAGACAATCACGGTATTCGTCGGCACGAATTTCCCCGCCACGTCGACCGCGGCATCGAGCAACCCGCCGGGATTATTCCGCAAATCGATCACCAGCCCCTGGATTCCTGCGTGCTCCAGGCTTTCCAGCGCATGGTCCAGTTCATCGGAGGTATTCGCGGCAAATTCCTCGATCCGCACATAGCCGATCTTGTCCTGCCCCGCCATCGACGCCGGGAGCAACTGCGCATCCTTCACCGACGCCACCCGGATCGTCTCCCGCGTCAGCACCACCTCAAGAACCGTCCCGCCACCCGGTGCGCCCGCGACGGGACGCAGCAGGGTCAGCCGCGCTTTTTCACCCACCTGTCCCTTGAGCGCTTTTTCTGCCGCGGCCAGGGTCATTTTTTCCGTGTTCTTGCCGTCGATTTTCAGAATCCGGTCTCCCGGCATCAATCCGGCGCGACCGCCCGGCGAATCCTCCATGGGTGAAAGGATGACCAGCCCCCCGTTCTTGATGCCGATGACAATGCCCAGCCCGCTGAATTCGCCTTTCGTCTCCCGCTGGATGTCCTGGAAATTTTCCTCGTCGAGAAACTGGCTGTGCGGGTCAAGCGACGAGAGCATTCCGCGCAATGCCGCGTAGGTCAGTTCCTTGTAACTCGTCTTGCTCTCGTCTACATAATCTTGCCGAATCAAATGGAGCACGCGCGAAAACAGCAGCGTGTATTGGTAATCCTCATCCTGCTTTTCCGTCACCGCCGCGGAGCGCCCGCTCTCCCAGCCCAGGATGCCGGTCAGCAAAAAAAACGCGGTCAGCAAAACCGTAAGTCGGGCACGGGCCATAGGCTATCATCTAGTCTACCGCCTTGGACCTTCTTGACGAGTTCAAATGCCCTTCAGAGAAAAAGCGTGGGTCGTGCTGGACTCGAACCAGCAACCAAGTGCTTAAAAGGCGCCTGCTCTACCATTGAGCTAACGACCCGATTGGGAGAGCCGCAAATCCTAGCGCATGCTGCGGGAAGGCATCAAGGGTTTTTGGGAAAAACAAAATAAGCGAATAAGCTGAATGGAGCGCGGAAATGATACGCGTTCAACGCTCCATCAGTCCCGCGATAAGAGATCGGACGGCAGGGACTGCCGTTCCTACCAACTCAAACCGCTTTTTCGCCGCGTTCTTCTGTGCGGATACGGACAGCTTCCTCAATGGGCAGAATGAAAATCTTGCCATCGCCGATCTTGCCGGTCTTGGCCGCCTTTTGAACGGTCTCGATTGCGCGTTGGACCAGATCTTCGCGCATAACGACTTCGATCTTCACCTTGGGCAGAAAATCGACGGTGTATTCGCTGCCGCGATAAATTTCGGTGTGGCCTTTTTGGCGGCCAAAGCCTTTGACTTCACTAACGGTGAGGCCTTCAATGCCTAATTCTGTCAGGGCTTCTTTAACTTCTTCCAACTTAAAGGGTTTGATGATGGCCTCGAGCTTACGAAGGGACATGAGAAATTCTCCTTGGGGGTTCTATATGGGGGTTAACTCTCGTATGAATACGAAGACACATGTCTAAGCATTGACCATGCCAGAGACAAGCTTCATTTTTCCTGCGCCTCTCAGGAATTCTTGCGACCGGTTGGATTCTGCTCAAGGGCCCTGCCTCAAAAAGCGCAGGGTGTAATAATCGTAAGCGTTGCGGCAGTTGGAGCCTCTCCTTCCGTAGCTGATACCGCAAGCCGGGCCCTGCGGGAAGTCGAAGAGAGAAGCCGAAGAAATGCGCCGCTTCTTTTGCCTGACAAACGCCTTCTCAAAGAAGGTCGAGAATTTAGAGCAAGCGGTTGCGCTTCATTTCATGCACAATAATTTCTGCCGGATTCATGGCAGCTTGCGCGTTACTCCCGCGATGGAAGCTGGCGTGTCCGAACATGTCTGGACTTTAGAAGAAGTAATCGCATTGTTGGATTAGGTGAAAGCCCGCTCAAAAGCAGCTTTATCTGTTCTTGCCATCTTAGTGATCTACTTCGGTAGTTACTGTTGCCTCTCCTTGCAAGGAGAATACAGAGATAGCATTGTGCAAGATGTAAGGTGGATAGAGTGGGAGCCTATGGGCTACTCAGAGGGCCACCAGATGAATCGCACCTTAAGATTTATTTTTATGCCTCTTCTTTCCTTGGATCGCCGGGTTTGGCATCCGACGGAAGGTGCCTATCAGGGGTAACGCAGATTCAAACTGACCCACTACCCGTTTTTTGCGGAGCTTTACTGGCACAATGCACAACGGTATCTTCTCGGCCAAGCCTTTACTGCCATGCGCAGCCCCTGCCGTGACGTTGATCTATAATTACATCTTCAAGGAAATCGTCCTGCTCACCGCTGCCATCATCGGCGTGCTAACCTTTCTCATCGTATCGGTCAATCTGTTCAAGGTGATCCAGATGATCATGTACACCGACCTGCCGATGTGGATCACGGCCAAATTCGTGCTGCTGGCCATTCCGTTGACGCTCACCATCACCATCCCGGCCGGGTTGCTCGCCGGGGTGATGATCGTTTTTGGCCGCATGTCCTCGGACCGCGAACTCCTCGCCCTCAAGGCGTCCGGGATCGGCCTGGCGCCCATCGTCGCGCCGGTCATCATCATGGCTTTTTTTCTGAGCGGGATCGATTTCTGGCTGATCGCCACTGTCGTTCCCGAATGCCAAAAGGAATCGAGCGGGATGAGACACGAGATCGTGACCAACAATCCCCTGGCCTTGTTCAGCCCGGAAGTGGTGCTCGACAAAATTCCGGGCTGGAAGATCTATTTCGCGAAGAAAGAGGGATCGCAGCTCGATGACGTCATTCTCTGGCGATTGGAGGACGGCACGAATCGGCTGACGAGTTCAATCCGCGCCGATCACGCCACCATCGACCTCGACTTGGAACATCAACAATTGGTGATGAAGCTCCTGCGTGGACGAGAAGAGGAATATCCCCATGACGGGGACGCGATGAAGGTGCATCCCGGCGGCCATGGCGATGAGATGGCGGAAACCGTCTCCCTCAACAGCTTTTACGGACCCTTGCAGCGCAAGCTCGCCTGGATGACCCTGCCCGAAATCGAGGACATCATTTACGCCATGCAAACCGCGCCCACGGGCGAACAGGCCTCGCCCTACCTCACGGAATTGCAGGCGCGCATTTCATTTTCCCTCACCACGTTCACCTTTATCATCGTCGGCATCCCCCTGGCCATTCAGACCCAGCGCCGCGAAACCTCCTTCGGCATTCTCATCACCTTCGCGATCGTCGTGCTCTATTGGGTCATGGGACAGGTGGCCCACGCGCTCAAGGCCCACGCGGGACTCTATCCCGAACTCATCATCTGGACGCCGAACATTCTCTTCCAGGCCGTCGGCTTTTACCTCTTCTACCGCGCGAATCGGAAGTGAATCTTCTGGAGGGTCAGCTTCCAGAAGAAAAACTAATATCGTTGCATTTCGGCCCAGCCTGCCGCACCATGGGTAAGTGCCTATGGAATCGGAAGTATTGTCTATTACCCTGCCTGAAAATATCTCACCTGCTTTGACGGAAAAGCTCAAGCTGCTTGCCCCCGGAACTTACTGCATCCACCGCAGTTGGGGCTTTGGTAAAATTAAGGATTGGGACGTCGTTCACGAGAGCGTCGTTATCGACTTCAAATCCAAGCACGGCCATGTCATGCAATTCGCCTATGCGGCGGAATCGCTGACGGCGCTCGCGCGCGATCATGTGTCGGTGCAAAAAGTCGAATCGGCCCCCGCCCTGCGCAAGAAGGCCCTCGAAGACCCGGTTGCGGTCGTCCAGGACTGTATCCGCAGCCTCGGCCCGCAAGCCACCGCCGACCATATCCAGGCCCTGCTCTCTCCCGAAGTCATCCCCGCCGCCGATTACAAAAAATGGTGGGACAGCGCCAAGCGCGCCTTGAAAAAGAACGGCCATTTTTATGTGCCGGGCAAAAAGAACGAAGCTCTCCGGAAACTCGACGCGCCCAGCGCCCTGGGTGATTCCGCTCTGGAACATCTTCGCCTGGCCAACGGTCCCAAGGCCGTCCTCACCGCCCTCAGCACCGTGGCGAAGCATTGGCCCGAGATCAAAAGCGACTCCATACTCAACGAAATCGCCGAACTTCTCGATGCGACCCTCAGCAAAGTTCCCAAGTCCCAGTTGCCGATCCAGATCGAACTGGCCCTTGCCCGCGACGATTTTTTTGTCCTGGCCGGACACCAGGCCGAGGTCGGTTCGCAAGCCATCACCTCGCTGACTCCTCTGGGATCGCCCGCCCTCAGCAACCTGCTCGACGCCCTGCCCGGTTCGCGCCAGCCCAAGCTGCTCGAAGCCTTGCGCGTCGGTTTGCCCGATTCATGGCCCACCCTGTTCCTTGGCCTTCTTCCCCGCGCCAATGGCCGCGTCGCGGAAGTGATCACGGAAGCGTTCCAGGCCGCCGGACGCGAAGGCGAAGTCCAGGCCGCCGTGAATCGCTACATCCGCGAGCGCAACGTCACGTGCGATTTCCTCTTCTGGCTCTGTAAAAACCGGCCCGCCATTTACGGCCAATTGATCGAGCCGCAACTCTTCATGGCGATTCTTTCCGTCCTGGAAAAAGACCAGTTTTCCGACATCAAAAAAGGCACCAAGCTTTACGAATTCGTCCTCGGCGACAAACCTCTCATCGCCGCGATCCTCAAGGACGCGCCCGTGCCCGATGTGCGCGACATCACCCGCGCCATCCTCCTCAGCCCCGTCTTTGAAGAGCTCGACAAGCGCTCGCTTCTCGCCGCCATCATCAAGCTTTATCCCGAAGTCCAGGCCATGGTCGTCGGCACCGATAAGACCGCCGCGCCCGAAGCCAAGATCATCGTCTCGTGGCCCAGCCTCAAACGCCGCCAGGCCGAACTGGAAGAAATCGTCACGAAGAAGATTCCCCAGAACAGCAAGGACATCGGCATCGCGCGCGGTTACGGCGACCTGAAGGAAAATCACGAATTCAAATCGGCCCGCGAAATGCAGGGCATCCTCAGCCGCCAGAAAGCCGAACTCGAACAGGACCTGTCCCGTGCCGAAGCGACCGATTTTGCCGGCGCCGACACCTCCAAGGTCTCGCTCGGCACCAAGGTCTCGCTCAAGGACACGGATTCCGGCGACCTTCTGGTCTACACCATTCTCGGCGCCTGGGACAGCGACCTGTCGAAAGGAATCATCTCCTACCAGACGGCAGTGGCCCGCGCCTTGCTAAATCATACCATTGGCGAGCGGATCGAGCTTTCCACCGGCGAGGGAGGAATCCACCACGTGGTAATCGAAAAAATCGTGCCGCACGACATCGATCTATCCATTCCTGCCTGAAATCCTCCCTAGACACACCCCGGACGTATTTATGAGCTGCACCACAATCACGAAAGTCATTGCGCGCCAGGTCCTCGACTCGCGCGGAAACCCCACCCTCGAAGCGGAAGTCTTTCTCCAGGACGGCACCCGCGGACGCGCTATTGTCCCCTCCGGGGCCAGCACGGGCGAACACGAAGCCCTTGAACTGCGCGACGGCGACAAGACCCGATACGGCGGTAAAGGCGTCCTCAAGGCCGTCGCAAACGTCAACAAGAAGATCAGCCCGGCCCTCGTCGGATTTGACAGCACCGATCAACCCGGTGTCGACGCCGTGATGATCAAGCTCGACGGCACGCCGACCAAAAAGAACCTCGGCGCCAACGCAATCCTCGGCGTTTCGCTCGCCACCGCCCAGGCCGCCGCCAAATCGGTCGGCTTGCCCCTCTACAAATATCTCGGCGGGACCAACGCGAAGACGCTCCCCGTCCCGCTGGCCAATGTGCTCAACGGCGGCGCTCATTCGGACGCTCCCATCGACTTCCAGGAATTCATGATCGTGCCCAAGGGCGCGCCCACCTTCAGTGAAGCCATTCGCTACGGCACGGAAGTTTTTCATTCCCTTAAAAAAGTGCTCCACGACCAAAAACTCGGCACTGCGGTCGGCGACGAAGGCGGCTTCGCCCCCGGCCTCAAGTCAAATGAGCACGCGCTGGAAGTCATCGCGCTCGCGGTCAAAAAGGCCGGCTACGTTTTCGGCAAGGATATCTTTGTCGCCCTTGATCCCGCCAGCAGCGAATTTTTCGACAAGGAAAAGAAAAAGTACATCTTCAAGAAATCGGACGGCAGCAGCAAGACCGCCGAGCAAATGATCGCCCTCTATCAGGACCTGCAAAAGCGTTTCCCCATCATTTCCATCGAGGACGGTCTCGCCGAAAACGACTGGGACGGTTGGAAGAAGCTCACTGTTGGCATGGGCAGGACCACCCAGCTCGTCGGCGACGATATCTTCGTCACCAATGTTGAGTTCCTGAAAAAAGGCATCGATCTCGGCGTCGGCAACTCGATTCTCGTCAAGGTTAACCAGATCGGATCGCTCACCGAAACCTTTGACGCCGTCGAACTCGCCAAGCGCAACGGGTACACCTCCGTCCTCAGCCATCGCTCAGGGGAAAGCGAGGACACCACCATCGCCGACATCGCCGTGGCCCTTAACGTTGGCCAGATCAAGACCGGCTCTTTCTCCCGTTCGGACCGTCTCGCCAAGTACAACCAATTGCTCCGCATCGAGGAAGAACTTGGCAGCAACGCCGTTTTTGGAGGCACCCTCAAATAAGCGACAGTTCCCATGGCCAGTCCCCGATTTCTTGATCCTTCCAGCATTCCGCTTAAACGGCAGAGTGGCGGGAACATTTGGGCCACGCTGGTCCCGATCATTCAGGGCGCCATTGTCGTCGGGTTGCTGTCCGTGGTGGGACTCTTCTTTGTGCCGGTTATTAACACTCAGAACGTGTACAAGGACGAGATCGCGAAAAAGCAGCGCGAGATCGCCGCGGCTTTGGAATTACAGACCCAGCTTAAACTGGAAACCGAGCACATGAAAAATGATCCGGCTTATGTGGAACATATCGCCCGTGATCAACTCAACATGGGCAAGCCCGGCGAGACAATCATCCGCTTCGACCGCTATCAGCCCGTGGCCCCGAATTCCAAATTAGCCAAGACTGTCCCAGTCGACGACTCCTCCAATTAATTGCCGGTAGCCAACGCGTGCGGAGCGGCGCGCACAAAATAGAATTTCCCGCTGACTTCCCTGGTTCCCGACGCTTCGTTAAAGACAGCCAGGCACGTCACATGCTGTAGGCGGAGCCACTCTAAACTTCCCTTTACATGCTTCTTGGTATTAACTGATGACAATGACTCCTCCGGAGGCAAGCTCCCCCATTGATCCGGCTCAGCAAAATTGGGTCGCCAACCGCTTTGAAATTCGCGAACTGATCGGCAGCGGCGGACTGGGCGACGTATACCGGGCCTGGGACCATCATCTCAACCGCGCCGTCGCCATCAAACGTGTCCGGATGCAAGTCGCCCAGAACGACCGGAAGCTCGTCGAGCAAACCTGGCGCGAGGCCATGACCACCGCCTGCCTCCAGCATCCCAACATTGTCACCATCTTTGACTACGGTATCGACGAAATGGGCGCGTATGTCGTCATGGAACTCATCGAAGGCGAAACGCTCGAGGACGTCATCGTTCGCGGGCCGCTTCAGTTCGAGGACTTCCTCCGTTTCGCCCAACAGAGCCTGGAAGCCATCGTCGCCGCCCACGCCCTCGGCTTGATCCATCGCGACCTCAAGCCCGGCAACTTCATGCTCGCCCGGGCCTCCGCCACCGCCCTCTTCCAGGTCAAGATCCTCGATTTCGGCCTGGCCAAATACCTCGACGCCCCGCAGCCCCAGTCCATCGACCACTTCAATTCCCTCATGGGCTCCGTCCATTACATGGCGCCGGAACAATTTCAACGCCTGCCGATTGATCACCGCACCGACCTCTATTCCCTCGGCTGCATTTTTTATGAAGCGGTCACCGGCCATCCCGCTTTCGATGGCGAAAATGTTTCGGAGCTGATCGATGCCCACCTCAAGAAAGCGCCGCATCCGATGAAGCAATTGCGCCGCGACATCTCGCCCCGGCTCGAACGCTGGATCAACCGGCTCCTAGAAAAGGACGCCGCCAAACGCCCGCCCAGCGCTGCCGAAGCCCTCCGCGCCATGCCCACCCTCGCCCAGTGCGGCAACGACCCCAAGCGCACCACCGGCAGCATCTTCCGCAAAACCACCAAGACCCTCCCTCGTTTGTAGTGGTAACCGTCGCGGTCACTCGCGGCGGAATCGCGCAAGCGACCTTCTTAAAAGCGATCGTCCGCCTTCCCAGACTTGGCAACAAGCCGCGCCCTGAGCGAAGTCGAAGAGGCCGTCGAAAGACCGATTCCCATCGTTCCCAAGTTTTGAAACCTACCTCAAAAAGTAGACAAGGATAGGGAACGAGGAGCGCGTGGACGCTATCTTCATAGGCTATAGGGGTACAGGATGACAGCCGAGCCATCCCGCGCCCTCGATCCTACGTGCAGGCCTCCAGGATCAACAGCCAGTCGTGCATGATCGGGGGAAGTGGCGTCCGCCAAGTACCCTCCGCGTCGGCGCGCACCTCCGCCGATGGAAATTTAACGGCTGGCGAACTGGTATAAACGGAAGGGATCGGATTGCCCATCGCCGCGGCAAGCTCCGGCGAAAATGCCGGCCAACCGACGTGCACGCAGGCGAGCGGGTCCGTGTCAACGTGTCCGACCTCCAGCTCCACTACGGTGCGGGGATCGACATAACGGGCACGATAGACGACGTCCTGTTCCAGTCCGCAAACCTTGGATTCAAAGAAGTTGTGGAACTGGGGAAAAAAGATGACGCGCAGCCGGCGTGGAATGCCCGCGGCGTAAGGCCCCACGCGTTGGTCGGCGGTGGCCGCCGGCTGAATCCACTCCTGATGCGGTTCCATCTGCCACCAAGGCAGTCGGGCCAGCACGCTCTTGCCCAACGCAATCTGCCGCCCGCCCGGGGCCAGAAGCGCCTCTTCCCAGGGCGTGTCGCCCCAGGCCACACCCGTGGGCGAAATGCCATACGGTTTGGTCTTGGAGTTGATCTGCCAGATTCCGTCCGCGCCGTAGGTATAGCCGGCACAGCCGGAAAGCATTGCGCTCCAAAAACAGAACCGCTGTATGTCGGGCCCGTTGGAGCTTTGGATGCCCTCGTAACATGCTTCTCCCTGCACCACCGGAATACGCGGCTCGCGGGCCACGGCATCCGCGACTATTTGCACGGTGAATCCTACAGCCTGGTATCCGGAATTCCCGCCCTGCACCAAGGCCAAGTCCACGAGGGAAGGTTCCTCGATCTGCTCACGTGAATCCGACTCCCAACCACCCGTCGCGCGCGCGGTGATCGTCGAGTGGAGGGTGATCGGGTGATGGTACGGATCGAGATCCCGCACGTAACGCGCGACGTCCGTCCAATGGGTCTTCAACCACCGCCCATCACCCTTAAAATCGGGCGTGATATAATACGGCATCGCGGCTTCACCGGCCAAACACCATAGCACCGGATAGGCGCCCCAGCGCGCGATCAGGTAGCGCCAGTGCTTTTTCATTTTTTCCACGCCCAACCACGGCAGATAGTACCCCCATGTCCCCACGATGCAGGGCACGATCCCGCTCCGTACGAGCCAGGCGATGCGCAGGTCGGCCATGTCAAAGTAGGCCGGGTTGATGCGCGCCCAGTCCCGCTCCCACGGAAACCCGGCTTCGTTGGCGCCGCGCGGATCAAAAGCGGCCATGTCCGGATAGAGCCCGGCAACAATCTGAACAACATTGAATCCCTGCCGCTGTCGGTCGGCCGTCATCACCTGAAAATCATCCGGCCAGCGCCAGCGGTGGCACAGGCCCATCCACCATGTGTCCCCCAGCCACAAAAACGGCGTGCCGTCCTCGTGCTCAAAGTGGCGCTTGTTCCGGCTGACCTGCAACGACCCATGCTTGAGCAGCGGATGCGCGCCAGTGTAAGGCTCCGCGGTCAGGCTCCCCGTCTGGCCGTGCAGTAGCGCATCTGCGGCATCCGAAGATTCCGTGCGGAACGTGTACCGTCCGCTCAGCGGCGGCGCGAAGCGCACGCGCCAGTCGTTATCACCGGCCCAGTAGCCCGGCACCAGCCAGCTCTCCCCTTTTTCGTGGATAAAGCGGACGTTGAGTTCGATTTCGTTGAAGGGATCCGCCGATTTACAACCGGCCGTAAATCCCAACTCGCTGACACAGCGTTGAGTTCCAAACAAGGAAGACATCCAGACGAACCTATCTTTCCGGCCTTCGCTGGCAAGACGCAACGGGCCTCAATAACTAAGGATAAACGGTCCGGCTTTGCGGACGGCTTCGGCGAGACCGGATTTTTTCCGCAGATCATCCAGGCTTGCGCGTTGGACACGGGCCAGCGCGCCCGGTGCCTCGCCGCTGCGCAACGCCTCGCGGTAAAACGCCTGCATCAGGTCGGTCGTCTCCGCATCGTCCGCCGTCCAGAGCGTCATCAACAAATTTTGCGCGCCCGCCTCGGCGAATCCGCGCCGCAAGCCGAGGACGCCCTCGCCCACGCGCGCCTCGCCGCCGCCCGTATCGCAGGCCGAAAGCACCACCAGCCAGGTATGGTCCAAATTCAAATTGGCCACCTCGTGCGCCGTGAGCAACCCGTCATTTTCCTGCGACGGGAAAATCCCCTTCTTCCAATCCCGCAACGTAACAGAGGCGCCCGCCAGCGCCAGCAGGCTCCGCGTCATCGGCTGCGCGGCGAGAGCTTTCCCTCCCCTATCGCCCGCGCCAACCGGAAGATTCGGCGCATCATTTTGGGAAAGATAAAGTCCGTGCGTGGCGAGATGCAGGACGTAGGGCGAATCCTGTTTGGCCAGATTGGCCTTGGAGGCATCGGCTCCCCGATAAACCCGCGCTTCGAGTCCATCGCGCTTCGCCTCCTGTTGCAAAAGGGCCGCTTCCCGTTCGGTGCCCGGCAGCGGCAGCAGCAGGTCGTCATCGCGGATGGCAGTTTTCCCATTCAGCGGATGGTTGTAATCGGGGTTCACGAAAATAACGAGCCGCTTGGTCTTGGGCATCAATCCGTGGGACCTCTGCAATAAGTCGCGTCCACTCGACACATAATTCAGCTCGAAATCATCCGCCAGAAAATGGTCTCCCGCGTCGAGCAAGGTTGCGAACGAAACAAAATTCAAATCGCCGTCCGGGCTGATGATGAGCCGGTGAGATCCCTTGGGCAGCGCCGCCAGCACCGGCTGACAGAGCGACAGATAGAGCCCGCGCAGCACCTCCGCAAGCGCGGCTTCGCGCACCCGCTTCCGCATATATTTTTGATCCAGGCGCACCCGGGCATCGATCTCTGCCGCGGGACCGAGCGTCACCCACTGGCACGGTGCGTCGCGGGTCAGCACGACCGCGCCGTAAGCCGGCTCGAAACCGAGACGCCCCGTGTAGCGGTTGTAGGCCACATATTCCACCAGCGCCGCATCGCCCGGCAACGATTCCCGGACTTCCAACACGTCGGTGGCAAGCGCGCGCCGGGTCTGTCCGCTGCCGACGCCTTTGTCGGCAAGGCTGGCTTCGAGTTGCCGCTCCTCCTGTTCGAGCTTCTGCCGATCAGCAAGGGCCGTTGGGGAATTCAAAAAATCGGTGCCCGAAGAATCTTCCGGCGCTTGCCCCAATTGCGCCAAAAGCAGCCGCCGCTTTTCCATCATCTCCCGCACATCGGGATCGCGTTCAGCTCGCGTGATGGCTTCGTCCTCGAGCAGGGAATCAAGCACCACGCCCTTCGTCCTCAAGACCATCTCCGCCAGCAGATCGGCATTGGCCAAGGCCGCCGGAAGATCACAAGACGAAAGGGTCCGTTCGAATTGCATTCGCTGGTATTCCCGGGTGAAGGTGAAGACGCCGTTGAGCATGGTTTGCTGCGCCTCAGCCACATCGCGGGCCAGCCGGGTCGCATCATCCGGCTGCCTCAATTCGATCTTGAGAAAGGCCAGGTTATTGGCGATGGCCAGCGTGTCGGGATGATTTTTCCCGAGGACCTCCCCGTCGATCTTAAGCGCCTGTTCGTAAAGCGGCAGCGCTTCCGGCAGCTTTCCCTGCGCATGATCATGGCGAGCGAACGCGGCCAGACCGGCCGCATATTCGGGATGCTCATCGCCGAGAATCCTGTGCCGGATTTCCAAAGCCCGCACATGAAGCGGCTCGGCCTTGTCGTAGAGCTTTCGGCGGTCGTACAACATCGCAAGCTGGCTGAGGCTGCGCGCCAAGTCCGGACCGTCACCCTGCGCGATTTTCTCCTGCGTTGTGACGGCCTGCACCAGGAGCGGCTCCGCGCGGACATCGTTCCCCTCGCGCACGTAAAGCAGCCCAAGCTGGCTCAGCGTCGTGAGCGTCGAGAGATCATCCGGCCCTAGCCGCGCCGTACGGATGCGGAGCGCCCGCTGAAAATAATCCTCGGCGCCGTCGTAATCGCCCAGGCTGCTGTCGAGGAGGGCAAGGTTATTCAGCGTCTTGGCCGCCACGGCGCTGGTCGGACCGAGCGTCTTTTCCCGGACCACCAACGCCTGAGTGAAGAACTTTTGCGCCTGGGCATAATCGCCCATGATCCAATAGAGCGTCGCAAGGTTGTTCCAAGTATTCGCGGTAACCGCGCTCTGCGTCCCAAGCACCTTCTCCTGGATCGCGATAGCCTGCTGATAAAACGCTTCCGCCAATGCCAGGTTGCTCCGATTTTCTTCGAGCACCCCAAGCGCATTCAAAACCTCCGCCACCGGTGCCGCATCCGGACCGAGCACTCGTTGCCGAATCTCCTGGCACCGATCGAGCGCTTCCTGCGCCGCTTCGTAGCGAGCCATGTTCCCGTAAAACCAGCCCAGGTTAAGGAGCGCATCTGCCACTGGCAGGGAATTCCTGCCCGCGTGCTTTTCCTGCAAATGAAGCACCCGCAAGCGCAGTTTCTCACCGGTATCAAAATCGTGCACCCGCAAACGCGCATCGGCCTCGACGTTCAACGCTTGGACCTGACCCGGCACATCGCCTCGTTTTTCCGCCTCAAGGGCACGCTCTTCCGATTGGGCGATGATGATCTCATTCGCCTCGCTGGAAGAGGCCACCGTCGGGCTTATTATATCAGCTCCAAAAAGCGAAAAGCCGGAAAGAACCAGTAGAAGAAAAATCCGAATGGCGGCGAGGCCAAAATAATTACGCCTACGCATCTGTAGCCTTGACCCGGATAATATCCGTCTTAAAGTTTAATCACAAGATGTCGTATAAAATTGGTTTATTGGGGCTATTCTCGTTTTTGGCACGCATCATGCAATAAACTTATAAATAGTTTATATATTCAATGAAGTTTGACTCCTCAGCCCTACCGCTCCTCCCGACTCAGCAAGAGCTTACCGAGCTTAACGACTTGATGCTCAGCGCGATGGAGCTGTACCAGACCTATTCCACGTTGGAGAGGCACCCCCGTGTAATCGGCTCTTCAAAATCGATTGAACTCTTTACATCGTGTCGGGAACAACTGCACCAGGATATCTCCCTTTTGGACAAACAACTGGAAACGCTTCTAACTTTATCTCGTGCCACAGTGGAAGATGACTCGCAAAAAGCCGAGGATGAACAAGCCGCTTTTGTCGGCGGCGGCGCAGAAACCAGCCATCCGCTTCTTCTCATCCCCGACGTTGAGCCGACTGACATGAAGCAATCGGTCTTTGAAATCATGAGGAAGGCTTTCCATACCGAGGATCTTTTCAGCGATCAACTCAACGCCAGCCTGCGTTCGGCTCAAACGCGCAAGCACCTGAAGCTGGAACTGCAGCTTAAGATGATCATCCTCTCCGCGGATCAACGCTGCCGGCTTTTGGAAGATCGTTACGGCTATGCCCGGACCAAAAATTTACTTTTTCAGGGTCTAAGACGTCAGACCACCCGCTTTCTCAGCGCCCTCAACGGAGAGAAGCGCACCGATATTGACCGGTAAGCTTTCTTGCAGCAACGCTCGTAAGAGCGTGGGGCCTGCGGACGCCAGTAACTCTATCGAAAACAACTTTCCTTAGTTTACCCCTTCGACGCGTCCACTTTCTTCTTATTCGAATCGACGTTTGACGGGTCGTCAATCGGCTCGGTTGCTCTCTGAACAGGAAGGTCGGATGGCGCCCTGGAAGTTTTCATTTGGTGCAGAGCGGTGTAAAGCACCGCTTGTTCGTCCAACTTGAGCCATTGTCCGGGCACCACGTCCTCATCATCCACAAAGCGCCACGAGGTTATCGCACGGTCTTTCCCCTCGATGCCCAGATACTTCGCCACGGCCGGAGAGACATCGAGACCGGCATGGTTGTCGCCCAAGCCGATGGGGCGCTCGCTGCCAAAAACATATTCAGCATGATCGTAACGGAGCGGGCCGACATCCTCCCACTGGGCAAAACAGTAATCCCCCCGCTGATTCTTGATCTCCACCCAGCGATCCTTGCAGGCGGAAACTTGTTTCCCATCCTTGGGTCTCCGATACCACCCTGCGGGAAGCCACCGGCGCGTCTTATCGGGAAAAGCCAGGTCGTTGAATGGCAGCGCGACATAAAACGGGTTGAGCGTGGAGGCGTGATTCCCCGAGGCGTAGCCGTTGCGGTTATAGGGAGAATCCGACCCGTGGTTGTTCGGCAGCCAATCCTCGTCCCATGAACTCATGACGTTGGTGGTTGAGCTGATATTCGATCCTCCCTCGCCAATCCAAAACATGGTCGTGATGATGCCCGTCTTCCATGGATAAGTGACCTTCACTTTCTTCTTAAAATTAGTGAAGACAACATCCGAGGTGGAAGTCGTGCTTCGGCTCGGGGTCGAATAACTTCCCGCCGCCGAGGACGTCATCGGAACCACGGAAGCGGGCAACGTGCTGCTGGCAAAGAAGGGTAGGTGCGTGGTTGCTCCCGCAACGGATTTTGCGGGCACTTGCGTCCCGGTCGTTGGAATATAGGTGGAAACACCCTTGATCGGGGCGCCCATTCCCGAATAATGCGCCACTGGCAGTCCGGTTTCAACGGTGGGAGCCGAAGCAACGGGAGCGGCCGTGGATGAGGAAACCTGAGCGCTCTTTTGGGAAGCCGTGTTCGCCGGAGCGATGGCGGAGGGTTGAGCCGTTGTAGTGGGGGCAGTGGACTGCGGTTGCGTCGCTGACATGGATGCCGTTGGAGTTGTCGCCGCTCCGGCTCCTGAAGCCGTCTCCGTCGTGGATTTTTTCTTCTTGTGCAGCGATTTGTGGACGACAGGCGTGCCGTCCGACGCTACGGCCTTCTGCGACGGCGCCGTGGTCGCCGCAGGCGTCGAAATCACCGTGACGTCACCTTCCGCATAGACCGGGGTTCCTCCCAATCCCACGACAGCGAGAACCGTTGCGGCGATACACAGTCGGTTATGAACAGTCATTGCTCCGGTTTTTTTTCGCGTGCGGGCTTGGTTTTAATCTTTAAAGCTGGGTCTCCATCCTCAGACAACACCGCCGCTTATTAGACACAACGATTCACCCCGTCATTCAAATTAATTATCGAAAAACAGTAAAAAGATTCATTCCCTCCCACGAGGTTAATGATTAGCTACTGACTGACTCGGCGATGGAAGGGGTGTGTTCCTCAATCGCGTGGCCCATGTTGCCCTGACTATGCGCCGCTGCATCGCGTTTTTGCAAGCGTAGTGAAACGAACTTCGACACGCCGCGTTCCTCCATCGTCACGCCGTAAAGCACATCGGCGATGCTGATCGTCCGCTTGTTGTGGGTGATGACGACAAACTGCGATTGCTGCACGAACCTCTGGAGAATCTTGATGAAGCGGTTGATGTTCGATTCGTCGAGCGGCGCGTCGAGTTCATCCAGCACGCAAAAGGGACTCGGCTTGACCATGTAGATCGCGAACAAAAGCGCCACGGCGGTCATGGTCCGCTCACCGCCGGAAAGGAGGCTCACGGTTTGAGTCTGCTTGCCGGGCGGTTTGGCTTCGATATCGATCCCGCATTCCAAAGGATCGCTCTCGTCCATCAGCTTCAACGTGGCTTTGCCTCCGCCGAATAGCTCGGTGAACATTTCCTGGAAATTGACTTTGACCTGCTCGAAAGTCTCTGCAAAGAGCTTCTGCGTTGTGCGGTTGATTTCCTGGATTGCCTTGAGGATCTGATCTTTGGCCGTCAGCAGATCGGTCTCCTGTCCCGTCAGGAAAGTGTAGCGCTGCTCCAACTCGTCGTACTCGGTGATGGCTTCGAGATTCACCGGCCCAATCGCATCGAGCGCGGCGCGTTTACTTGCCACCTCGGTTTCAAGCGCGGTCCAATCCGTCGTCGTCTCCGTTTCAGCCAGGGGCTCCAGTTCCTCCAGGTCCTTATGATAATCGCGATGGAACCGCTCGCGCAAATTGCCGAGGAAAAGTTTCTGCTCGGCCAGTTTCACTTCGTTTTCTGAGCGGACCGACTGGATTTCGCCATGCTCGCGGCGCAAAGTTCGCAAGACGATTTCCTGTTCATCAATTTGCGCCTGCGCCCCGGATCGCTTGGTCAGCGCCAGGTTAAGTTCACCGGCGACGCGCGTGAGCGACTCGCTCTTTTCGGCCTGCTCGCGTTCGGCAGAGGAGATTTCTTCGCGGGCCTGGATGACGCGCTGCTCGTGCTCACGCGATTCGCGGTTGCGCAACTCGACCAGTTCGCGCAATTCCTGCAAACGGTTCGCCACCGGCTCGCGCTGCTGCTGCCATGCGTCACACTGCTGTGTCTGGGTGGCCAATTCGATCCTCGATTCGGTCAGGGCGTTCGACTGGGTCTCCTCTTCGGAAGCAAGCCCGTCCAATTGCGTTTGCAGTTCCTGCATCCGCGCCTCGGCTTCCTGCCGGGCGGCCAACGCGCTCGCCATTGCTTCACGCAACCGCTCGTGGCGCTCGTGATCGACCTGCTCCTGGGCGTTGAGCCGGGTCATCTCGCGCGTGGCATCCTCCACCTGCCGGACGAGCTGGGCCGCGGCGGATTGCGCGGAGCGCTCTTCCTGGCGTTGCGTTGCCACGGAAATTTCCGCCTCCTGCACGGCGGCACGAGCATGTTCGACGAGATTCGTTTTTTCTTCCAATGCGCCACACGCGGAATCCATCGCGGCCTGGGCCTCGGCGACTTTGGCGGAGGACCCCGCCAGTTCCGCTTCGAGCAGGCGCAACTCGGATTGCCGCGTCAGCACGGCCAGCGATGCACCCGTCTCCTGACCAACCAGAAGCAGGCCGCTGCGCGTGATCAGTTCCCCTCCTCGCGTCGCGATGGTACTCTGCGGTTGAGCGGCTTTCAGTTGCCAGCCCGCAGCCAGATCCTCAACCACGTGCGCGTCTTCGAGCAACGCGGCAACCAGACCGCTCACAACCGGTTGGGCGGTGAGAAAACGAGAGGCATGCGTCGCGGCACTGGAAGGCAACGGCGTGGGACGCGCGGCGTTCAAGGGCGCGAAGGCGCATTGTTCCTTGCCCGCCAATTTTTCACGCCAGGCCTGGGCGGCGGCATCGTCCTTCAAGACCAGCGCGTTGACCGCATCACCCAGGAGGAGGGCCAGTGGCGCCTCGTAGCCTGCGCGAACCGCGATGTGACGCGAAAGCGTTCCATGCAGATCGGTTTCCTTTGTCTCAGCCTCGAATTTGAGCAGGCGCTGCGTGGCCTGCGGAGCGCTCGCGTGCTGGTCCTCAAGTTGGGCCAGCGCGTCGCTACGCGCCTGCAACTGGTGATGGGCACGGCCGACTTCGCTGCGAAACCGGTCCGCCTCACGCAGTTTTTCTTCCGCTTCACGCCGCGCTTCCTGCGTCCGTTGGAGCGCCTCGCGCCGTTCATGCAGAAGCGTCCCGGCATCGGCCAGACGCGACGCGTATTGCGCCAACAAGCCCTGCGCTTCATCACTACGCTGCGCCAGCGACGCCTGCTCCGATTGCAGCGCCTCGATCCTCAGTTGAAAATTTCGTTGCTGGAGTTCCAGCCCGGCCAGTTCCTGCTCCTGCCGTTGGTGCAATCTTTCCTGTTGAAACTTCTCCGCCTCGATTTCGGCCCGCTCCGCCTCGACGTTGCCAATCCGCGCGGTGAGCATCTGCAAGGCTTCCTGCTCCTCGTCGAAGCGCGCCTGCGTTTCGCCCCGCAACCGCGTGAAATTATCGACCTGCGCGTTGAGATGGGTCAGTTGCTCCTCGCCCACGCGGACTTTCTCCTCCGTGCCGGCGATCTCCTGCCGCGCCTGGTCGCGCAGCCCAGTGAATTCCTCCACGCGGGCGCGATTTGTCGCGGCCCGCTGCTCGGCCCGTTCGAGTGCGTTGCGAATCGCCGCCTGCTCCTCGCGCAGGCGAAGCAGGTCCGCTTCGACGACGGCCAGGTCACTCCGCGCCGCGCTCACTTTTTCCTCCTGACCGGTCACGTTCTCATCAAGCTGTTCCTGCCGCGCGCGCGCAGCGTCGACCTCGCTTTGCAACGAGGAAATCGCCGCGGAAAAAGTGTCGAACTGGTGGCGCCCGAAGCGGCTTTCCAATTTGGCCAGTTCCTCGAAGCTCGCCTGGTAACGGCGCGCCTTGCCCGCTTGCCGTTGCAGCGAACCGATCTGCCGCTTCACTTCGCGGATGATGTCGGCAAGGCGGATCAAATTAGCTTCGGTATTCTCGAGCTTGCGCAGCGCCTCTTTCTTCTGGCTCTTGTATTTTGTGATGCCCGCGGCTTCCTCGAAAATCGCGCGGCGATCCTCGGGACGCGATGACAAAATCGTGTCGATCTTGCCCTGCTCCATGATCGAGTAGGCCGAGCGCCCGATGCCGGTGTCCATGAACATGCTGTGGATGTCGCGCAGACGGCAGGGGGTCTTGTTGAGTTCGTATTCGCTCGCGCCATCGCGGAAGACGCGCCGCGTGATCGTGACTTCGTTGTAGGCGGTGCCCAGGTCCTTCTCACAATCGCCGAAGGTCAGCGACACCTCAGCCATGCCGAGCGGCGGGCGCGTTTCGGTGCCGGAAAAAATCACGTCCTTCATTTCGCCGCCGCGCAACGCCTTGGCCGACTGCTCGCCAAGCACCCAGCGGATGCTGTCGAGGACGTTGCTCTTGCCGCAGCCGTTGGGCCCGACAATGGCGGTGACTCCGGGGTGAAATTCGAGGGTGGTGCGGTCCGCGAATGACTTAAAACCAACGACGTTGAGCGACTTCAAATACATGTCGCTTTTCTACGCCCGCCTCCTTACCCCTGACAAGGAAATACCACCATTAGTTGTGGTGTTTTTAAAAATAAGCTACTATTTGTTGATTTTCAGCAGGTTACGAGAGAATCAAGCCAGAGTCTTGCCGCGGAGAAAAATGACCGGGCTGAAAGGGCTTAGGAAAGTGATCAGAACGCGTACGCAGGAACCCGGTCCCCTGGCATCGCGCATGGCAGTCATGCCGTGGCCGTAATGTCCGGGGCCTACCTCGATGATGTCCCCACCGTAGATCATGCGACCGGAGCCGGCCTTTAAAAAAATAACCTGGCCGGGACGCGGAATGATGCGCGCCGAATCGCATTCCCAGATGCCGCCGGGCATGAAGTCGAGGGCAATCTGGCCGCCGACTCCTGTAAGAATCGCATCGGGCTGGAATTCAACGCGCAGTCCATCCTGCTCCACGGCGACGTGAACTTTCCCACCCGGACCCGGCTGGTTGACCATCTCGCGCTGGCGCTGGGTGCTATAGTAATCTTCCCTCGGAACGGCATGACCGATGGGACGGAAGTAGCCCACGGGAGGCCAGCCGGCGCGATTGCCCTTGTAATGCAAGATGACACCGTCTTCCACCGGTTCAAGCGTATCGGCCACGAACTGACCCTGACCAATGTAGGCCTGAGAGATTTGCAGACTGCATATTTCGGCATCCCCGGAGCGAAAGGCAAGGAGGTGCGCCGTGGAGCGAAAAACCGACGCAGTGAATTCGCCGCGCCGTGTCCGCCAATAACCGGCGTCAGGCAAATGGATGGTGCCGGGCGGCTGGTCGGCATTTGCCTGCCTGGGTGGAAGTGTCACCTCTTCCTTCTCCTGGAGTAGAAGCTCGTTGAGATTGAAGATTAGATGAAGCAATTGCGCCTGCGCTGTCATGGTTGCGGTGAACTGAAAGGGATCGACGTTCAAGGAGTCGGGGCTTTCGGCGATGCGCACGGCGGCGGCCAGAAAGCGCGGATCGCCCGTCAGCCAATGCGCGCGCAGGTAGCAACAGCCCAGGTCGCGCGGTACCGCCCTCACTCCGAAATCCTGCCGATGCGAGAGGGCTGTTTCGATGGTGCCATCCTCGTTGAGAAAATTCAGGTTCAAGGCGAGATTGCGCAGCGCGGCTTCGCGGGCCGGGGCAAAGGAGATGCATCGGTCGATCTCGAAGAACGCCCGATCGCAGACGGCATCGTACATGGCCGCGCTTCGCTCGAAGTAAAAACCTTCCGCGTTGATGTCGATGGTCTCCTCCAGCCAGGCGTCCACGACCGGGCGCACCTTCGCGTCGGGAAAAAGTTTGCCGACCAGGCAGAGGGCTGACGTCACCACCCAGCGATGGTTGGGCGTGTGAACGCCACCGGTCATCATGCCCTCGGCTGCGCGACGCAGAAAGAGTTCCACCTTGCCGCGAAGTTTTTCGAGTTCCGCAACGGCCTTATCGCCCGCAGGAAAGGCCTGCTCGTAAGTGACCGCCAGCAGTCGCACCACAAAAGCTGTGTCGGGCGCGGAATCATAGTTGCATTCCAGCAGGTCGATGCACCCGCTGGGACGCTGTGCCCGCAGAAGGTAATCGGCAGCCGCTTCGATCCGGGGAAGCGACTGGGCAAGAAAATCCGCAAGGTCAAAGTCGACTTTGCGTTGTACAACGGTGAGCTGGAGGAAAGCGGCGATCAGGTTGGGCGTGCCGGTGGCGGCAGCGTCGGCCATTTCGTAACGCGGAGTGATGTAGGCGCCGTGCCGTGGATCGGCGGGATCGCTGAAGACTTGGCGCTTGAAGGTTTTCCGCAGGGAGTCGCGCAAGGAGGGGGCAAGCAAAGCGAGGGAGAGATTGGGCATGAGAAGGGGATTGCAATATTTTGCGGCGGCTCTGTCAAGCGACGTGCTCAGAGCCAGCCGATGAGCCCGACTACGGCGGCAACTCCGGGGTGAAATTCGAGGGTGGCGCGGTCCGCGAATGACTTAAAACCGACGACGTTGAGCGACTTGCAAAATTTTTTCCTCGTTCCCAAGTTATTGAACCTGCCCTGAAAAAGTGGACAGGGGATGAGAAGGGTGATTGAACATCACCCTATGAACGAAGAAGTAAAACCCAAACGAACCAAGCGGCGCCTCGACGAAGTTCGCCGCGTCGACGCCCTCCCGCTCCTCGGCACCGGCAAAATCGATTACAAAGTCCTCCGCGCACAGATCCAATAACTCGTCACTGAATTTTGACGGAATTACGGAATTTTCGGAATTAACGGAATTTTCAAGGGAAGGAATCCGGCATAAAAGGTAGTCGGCGCAGGCCCTTGCGCCGGGGTCGCTTCAGGGGCTCTTTTAAAATCCTTTATCCACAACATCATCCCGCCTGGCTCCGCTCGCGTCTCCCTTAAAAAGCCTGATGACCGCTCCAGCGAAAAACCAGCTTACTGCATAACAAACAAGAAGCAGCGCGACACTCGTCCAAAACATCCCGCCGCTTTGATGAATCCAATCTGGCAGTCCATACGCATACAAAAAGAAATGGAAAAGGCTATACCCCACGATCCAAGCTGCAACCTGGCGATTTATTAGCCTGTGTTTCATAACGAGTTCAACGTACGTTCTAAACGAGACCAAGTCACGCTTGGACACGGAGCTTACCTCATTATCAAACTCCGTTGTCTTCCCTTTGAGTTCTTTGTGATCTTTTGTGGCTAAATCTTCCCCTACTCCGTAAGCAGCTCCTCCAAATCTTCGCCAGAGAGCTTCTCCACAAACGCCTCATCGCTTCCCATGCTTGCTTGGAATAATTCTTTTTTCCGCGCCTGCAACGCCTGGATTTTTTCCTCCACCGTCCCCGCCGCGATCAGCTTGTAGGCTGACACGCTCCGCGACTGCCCCATCCGATGCGCGCGCGACGTCGCCTGCTCCTCCACCGCCGGATTCCACCACGGATCAAAATGAATCACCGTGTCCGCGCCGGTCAGGTTCAGCCCCGTCCCGCCCGCTTTCAGGCTGATAAAAAAGAGTGAAATGTCCGCGTCGTTTTGAAACCGGTCCACCTCGGCCTGCCGCTCCACCGTCTGGCCGTCGAGGTAACAAAAGCGCAATTCGCGCCGCTTCGCCTCATCGCGCAACAAATGCAGCACCCGCACAAACTGGCTGAACAACAACACGCGATGCCCGCCATCGATCGCCTCATCGATCAACTCAAACGTCCGATCCATCTTCGCCGACGGCTCCTTCCAAATACGCTTCTCGTCGCCCGTCGGCAAAAGACCCAAATGACAACAAACCTGCCGCAGCCGCAGCAACGTCGTCAGCACCGCAATCCGGTCCCTGCCTTTCCCCGCCTTCCCCGAATGCTCGAAAACTTCGCGACGGCCCTGCGCCAGCACCGCCCGGTAAACTTCGCGCTGCTCATCCGTCAATTCGCACAGCGTCGGGAATTCCAGTTTTGGAGGAAGTTCGGTCAGCACTTCCTCTTTCGTCCGGCGCAGGAAAAAAGGCCGCACGCGATGACGCAACCGTTCCATTAATTTCGGTTGTGGTTCTTTGGTTAAAGGCATCTCATACCGTTCCTTAAAATCCGCCGCCGTGCCGAGATATCCCGGCAAAAGAAAATCGTAGAGCGACCAGAGATCGAGCACCGAATTCTCCAGCGGCGTCCCGGTAAGAATCAGCCGGTGCCGCGCGCGGAGCGCTTTCGCGCTTTGGGCATTTTGGCTGCCGCGATTCTTGATGTGCTGCGCCTCGTCCAAAATCACGAGCGAAAATTCGTCCGCGCGATACTGCTCCACATCAAGCCGCAAAATCGCGTAGGACGTCACCAGCAAATCGTAATCGTTCCTTCTCGCAAATTTTTCCGCACGATCCGGTCCGGTCAAATCGAGCGTCCGCAAATGCGGCGTGAACCGCGCGGCTTCGCGGAGCCAGTTTGTCACGAGGCTGGTGGGACAGATGACGAGGGTCCCTTGTAGCGACGGAGCAGGAAGATCGCTTCCTGTTCGCTTCGCGAACCCGGACAACAAGTTGTCCGGGCCACCCAAAGAAAAGACACCGGCGCGAGGGCCCGCGCCGGCTACCTCGGAAGCAGGATATCTACCTAACCACGCGCAAAACGCCAGTGCCTGCAACGTTTTGCCGAGGCCCATATCATCCGCCAGCAGGCCATGAAAATTCCGCTGCGCAAGACCCGCCAGCCACTCGACCCCATGCGACTGATAGGGACGAAGCTGCGCCCAAAGTTTTTCATCAAGCACGGCCTTCACGTCGGGCGGCGAACCATCTTCCGAGACATTTTCCCCGGCGCGAAAACCCTGCGCGGTCAGCGCCCCCGCGAGATAAGGCGCAAACGTCCGCTCAATGCGAATTTTTCCCGGTTCCTGGTCGACTTCGCAATCGGCCAGGACTTCCTTCATCTCGCTCCACGCCTCGGTCGGCACGAGCAACACGCGTTTGTTGGCCGTGCGCGCATGGGTCTGGCCAGTCTGGAGCCAGCGCTGGATTTCCGCCTGATCGAGCGGGACCGGTTTGCCCTGCACGGAAAGTTTTAAGTCGAGGCTCAGCCAATCCTCGCCCGAGCCTGAGCCTGGGCTGGGTCGCAACGAAAATTCGGGCTGGGCCACGTCGATCTCCGCCATCGTCGCTTCGAGCCGCGAGCCAAAACTGACCGTCCATGCCCGGCGCCAACGTGGAAGCTTGTTGGCCAGAAATCGCGCGACGTTGTTTTCCGAAATCAGGCTGAAGGTCGCCGCTCCGCTGCGGACATGAGTGAACCCGGCCTCCTCGACCCGGGCCAGCGCTTCGCGTTCGGCCAGGATGTTGCGCCGCCAAAAGACTGACGAACTTTTTTGGACAGGATTAACAAGATTAACAGGATTTTTTGGACTGAAATTCGCTAGCCCGGTTGCGGAGAAGTAACGCTGGTAGGCGCTCGATTCCGTTTTGCCATTCAGCGAAAATTCCTTGTCGTCGTAACGCGCGACCAGTTCCAGCGTCAGGCCCGACAGCGCTCCCTCCAACCGCGCCTCAAACGTGGGCCGGCCGATTTCGAGGCGGAACTCCTCAAAGCCCGGCGCAAAGACCAGTTCGCAGCTTCGTTCCAGCGCAGGAAATTCTCGCGCAAGAAAATCGGGGATTTGTGCCTGGGGAATGATGCGCGTATCGGAACTGAACCCCACCGGTCGCGCGATTGTCTCCACCAATTGCCGCCCGTCGAAATGCCAGCCTGGTAGGGACGGCAGTCCCTTGCCGTCCCCCTCATTTGTGGGACACGAAGGGACTCGCGTCCCTACCTTCAACTCCAACGTTCCATCGGCCCGCGTGCTGAAAATAATCCGGGGTTGTTCCGTTGCCGCCCGCACATCGATGCGCTGCTTCTTGCCGATCCAAACACGCGGATGATCGGACAACGCGCGAAGAAATATGCTTATCTTCCCGCGAGGAACCGCGTTGATTCCGCTCGCGCTCCCGGTGATTTGTTCCAACGCCGTGAGCACGCAGTCGTCCTCTTCCCGCACGGCAAAGCCCGCGCCGAGTCCGCGCATGACCGTATCGAAAGGCTGCGTCCGGGCTTCATCATCGCGTCGCGCCTCAAGGATGATCCGCACGGGATCTTTCGCCAGGCACTCCTGCAATTGCAGCGGCAACAGGACCGTGATTTCCATCCGCGCCATTCCCGCCGGCGCCTCCTCAAGCAGGAAACGTGGCAGCCGTCGATCTCCGCAGGGAGACAAGGAATGGGTCAGGACGGAGTCTGACCCTCCAGGAAAAGAACCGGCGCGAGGGCCCGCGCCGGCTACCCCGGAGGCGACTACCTTGAGCAGCGCCAGCCCCGCCGCCAGCGAATGCGCGCAGACGCGTCCGCTCCGCCGCGATTCGGCGCAGGTGCAGCGGACTTCGACGTTGGCCACGCGGTCCGCCAGGGTGATTTGCGCCTCGTAGACTTTTTCCGCGCCCTGCACGCGCGCGCGGATGACCGCGCCATCGCGATGGGCATCGCGCACCCGGCCTCGCTCGACCAGCGCACGCGCTTCCTTCAGCGCAGGCCAGCCGCCGATTTCGGCGAGAAGATTGTTTGTCAGTTCCAGCGTTGCCATGACCCGATAATCTCACGAAATTCGAAAAAGCCGTTAGTGCTACTTGGCCTAAATGGCTTATCTGTCCTAAAAAGATAAGCCATTTAGGCCAAATAAGCTTTTGCGTGAAAAATCGGCGTCAAACGTCGGCGACATGGAGCGCCACGATGCCGAAAGTCAGGTTCGTCCAGCGCGAGGCGGCGAATCCAGCCTCCCGCATCATGGCCGCGAGCACCGGTTGGCGGGGAAAAGTGCGGATCGATTCGCCGAGGTATTCGTAGGCCCCGCGCTCGGGCGTGATAAACTGCGCGTACATGGGCATGAGGTTGCGCATGTGCCAAAAATAGAGGGGCGCGAGCCACGCGACGGGAGTTGAAAACTCGAGCACGTAGACGCGTCCGCCCGGTCGCAAAACGCGGCGCATTTCCCGCAGGCCGGCCAGGCGGTCGGCAAAATTGCGCAGGCCCCAGGAAATGGTGACCGCGTCGAACGAGGCATCGGGAAAGGGAAGTTGGAGGCCGTCGCCCACCAGGAGATTCGTGGCCTTCTTCGCCCTGGCCTGCCGCAACATGGGCAGGCAGAAATCGGCGCCGACCGCCGTTTCCGTATAGGCTCGATGCCGTTGCAACGCGAGGAGGACGTCGCCGCTGCCGGTGGCGAGATCGAGCACGCGCGCGGGTTGTTGCGCGCCCACGGCACGGACAAGGCACCGGCGCCAATAGGCATCGAGGCCGCCGCCCATGGCGAAGTTCATGATGTCGTATCGGGCCGCGACCCGGCCGAACATGGCCGAGATCGCCTCGGGCGACTGATGCACCAGGTCGTCCCTTACAGCGGAGTAGTCAGTGGAGCGGGTCAGAGGCATGTGTCCTTACCTTCGCGCAAGAAGAGAAAAATCGCCAGTCTAAGATGATGAGGAAGGTTTCGCGCTGAGGACTGAAGAGGGAAAGTCAGAGAGGGGGGGAATTAGCGCGAAATGGAATTTCGCGGGGAGCAAGGGACGTTCCCAAATGGAGTTTGGGAACGAGGGGGATTCCGCCGCTGGGACAGCGGCGGCTACCTATGCTACCTATTTGAGGAGCTTGACGCCACCGATGACTGGCAACGGCACGCACTTGCCGGCGGCGGCGTTGATGATGCCGAGGATTATCAGGACCAAAAAGACCAGATAAAGAAGCACGTGCAAAATGTAGAAGAGGAAGCCGATGAAGGGGATTAGAATCCCTGCGAGTGTGATTATGCCGCAGGCTATCTCCACCAGGAACAAAACCAATCCCTGGTTAGCGTGATATTTCGCATACGGAGAATCCTTCGCCGTAATAAGGGGCACGAGGCAGAGAGGTCCGAGATAAGCCAGGATACCCATGACTTTGTTTTTTTCCGCATCCTCGACGTCGACCTCAAGGGCCTCACCCGGTCCGACCAAATTGGTCAGGTCGACGGGTTTGGTCGAATCGGGGTTGTTGACGGTCGGGCTGGCGGCGGCAACTTTTGTTGCGGGTGCGGCGCCGGTGGCAGGCTGAACCGCGGCCGGGGTTGGGGCCGGGCGGAAGGTGAACGCGGCGACCTGATTCGCGGGGGTCCAGTTGTCCATACCGTCTTTCCAGACGAGTGTCTCGGCGGGCAACTTATTCGCGGCCAAATTGGCTTTCAGTTCCGATTCATTGATCGGGCCCTTCTGCTCGTTGTTAGCCGCGTAGTACCAGTCGCTCATGGCTTAGGAGATAGAGAAGTTTGACTTAATTGCAAGCGCGATTTGAGAATCCAGCAAATCTAAGAAATTGTTGTTGAGGTTGTTAGCGGTTGCCGCAGGGGAAATTTTTGACGGAATTAACGGAATTGACGGAATTTTTTGGGAAGGTTTTTGGGCCCTGACAAGATTTACGGGATTGGAAAAGGCAGGGGAAGTTGGGATGGGATTAATAAGATTAAAATGATTTTAAAGGCAGGCGCCTCGGCCTTCAGCTAATCCCATTAATCATATTAATCCTATCAAAAACTCCCCCTTCGTAAGTCCCGATGTTCCTCATGTCTAAAATCGGTCAACCGGCCTTGGCGAGAAGATCAGGCGCCATATCGAAATTGGCGTGGACGGTCTGCACGTCGTCGTGATCGTCAAGCGCTTCGAGCAAAGCCAGGACTTGTTCCGCGACGTGCGGGTCGGTCACAGGCGCGAGGTTGCCCGGGATATAACTGAGCTTCGCGCTCGCAAGCGGAATCCTGGCTTGTTCCAAGGCCTTCGCGACCGCGTCGAGTTTGTTGTCGGGCGGTGTGACGATTTCGATGAGGTCTTCGTGGGTGCGGACATCTTCCGCGCCGGAATCGAGCGCGACAAGGATGACGTCGTCCTCGGAAACTCCCGGCGCGGTGATGGCGATGACGCCCTTGCGATGGAACATCCACGCGACGCTGCCGGAGCCGGCGAGGTGGCCGTGGTGCTTGGTGAAGATGGCGCGGATTTCCGCCGCGCTGCGGTTCTTATTGTCCGTGGCCGCTTCGACCAGGATGGCGACGCCACCGGAGCCGTAGCCCTCATAGATCATTTCCTCGTAGGACCCGCCTTCGAGCTCGCCCGTGCCCTTCTTGATCGCGCGTTCGATATTATCCACCGGCATGCTTTCGCCGCGGGCGGTCGCGATGGCCTGGCGCAGACGCGGATTGAAATTGGGGTCGCCACCGCCCATCTTGGCCGCGACGGCGATTTCCTTGGAAAGCTTGCTAAAAATCTTGCCCCGTTTCGCGTCGACGGCGCCTTTGTAGTTCTTGACTTTTGACCAGCGGGAATGGCCTGACATAGGACTTAAAGATGCGTCTTGTCGAAGACAAACGCAAGCGGATGGTGAGGGGGAAATGCCTGTTACTGGGTATCGCGAACGGCGCGGACGGTTTTGGGATCTGCCATGACTGTAGCGAGGCGTCTGACATCCGTGCCCTTTACATTCGCGAGGATGGGAGCCAATTGGCTGGGCATTTCGGTGCCAGGCAAGTCGTAGTATCCGCGAACGAGTCTAGCAGACGATTTAAATTCATCGTCAAAGCCCAGAGCTTTGGTTGTATTCAGGGCCGCGACCATGTCGATTTCGATGAGGCCGTTGAGCTCCGCATATTTTTGGTCGTGGAGCAAGGTTGCGTAAACGGCGTTCGCCAAGACAGCCTCATGCTCTTGCTGACCGATGACTTTGCTTGGCCCATTTAGGATGACAGCGTACATCAATCCAACTCCCAGGATGAGTCCGGCGAAAAACGTGGCCATGGAGAATAGAAATTTTTTCATAGTGGATAGTTTAAAGTTAATGGGTTGGCTGCCATGAATGAATGTTAACCCGGGATGAAGGATGTACGAGCGAGAAGTCCGGGGATCGCTTCCTGTCTCGTCCCGTAATAGCGGGACGAGACCCGGACAACAAGTAGTCCGGGCCACCCGAAGAAGGCCAGCCTTGCATATGACAGTCAAGATCGCAATAATAGGATTGCATGCGCACGGTCGACCCTGCCTTATCCCAGCACCTCGGTGTTATCGCCGCCGAGGGTGTTTGTGCGGGTGAAGCCCCCCCGTTACCGTTTACCCGGGGAAAGCTGAAGGCAGAGGATCGAGGCGAGGAAACGACGCGCGGCCAGGCCATCGACTCCGACGCGCACGACAAGGCGCTCATGATCCGGATTGCCGAGGGAGACGAAGGGGCGTTGCGCGATCTGATTGAGAAGCACCAGGGCGCGGTCTATGGGACCATCGCGAAGATGCTGGGCGATCCAGTCGAGGCCCAGGATTTGGCGCAGCAGGTCTTCATCCGCGTTTACCGGGCCGCCGGCTCCTACCGGGCCACGGCACAATTCAAGACATGGATGTTCACCATTGTGCGCAATCTGGTCTTTAATGAGCATCGCCGCCGTTCCCGAGCCACACTGGTTTCGCTGCATCCACCCGAGAACGAATCGGGACACGCCAGTGGATCTTCCGGCCTGGACCTGCCCGACCTGGCGACCAAGTCTCCCGGTGACAGCATCTTGCAGGAGGAAATGTTGCGCAAAATCGATGAAGCGATCATCGCATTGCCAGAACAACAAAGACTGGCGATTGTGCTGCGCCGATACGACGAATTTTCCTATGAACAAATCGCCGAGATTCTTAAGACCAGCGTGCCGGCGACGAAGTCTCTGCTCTTTCGAGCACGGGAAACGCTACGCGTAGCCTTACAGAACTACCTCGAAATCAAAGAAAAGCTCTAAAATGAGCGCAACTCGAGGGTATTGCAGGTGTTTGATTTAATATGAAAGAGAGCCAGCCCAATTTTGATCCGCATGATCTGCAAGGGGATAGGAACGATCCCCTGTGGCAGTTACTGGGCGAGTCTCCCCGTCCGGAACCCGATGCGTGGTTCACCGTGCGCACGCTGGCCCGTTGTCGCGAGGTGAAGCGAGCGGCGGAAGCCAGGGCTTTTTACTCCCTCAGCGGAATGTGGCGCTGGGCGCTCGGCGGCGGCTTGAGTGTTTGCCTTGCGCTTTTTCTGATGGTGCCGCGAGCCCCGTTTTCTCATTCCGAGCCGGTCGGCAATCAACAAAGCGTGCAGGAAGCCTTTACCATCATGGCCTCCATCCAGACATCGGATTCAGATTCGGATTCCTCTACTTCCACCTCTTCTTCATGGCAAGATTCTTCCACTCTTTAAGTTCGCGCGCAGGTTTGCCCGGGCTGAGTACCGCGTGGGTCCTGGGTCTGACGGTCATTTGCGCAACGGAGCTTCGGGCGGAGTCGCCCGTAGCTTCGCCGCCAGCCGGTACCAATTCGGCCTCCAAGACGGCTTCGGCTCCTGCCAGCGCTCCCAAGCCCAAGGTCGCACCCACGCCCGCCACTCCGACAGCGGCGACCAATGCGGTGGCAAAACCCGCGCCGCCCGTGCCGGATTCATTTGACCGTTACGGCAAAATTTGGGCACCAAGCAACGACGTGGCGCATCCGCTGCAGCTTAACGCGCGTTTCCCCGGAGTTAACGAGATCAAGATTCCGAGCCAGGAGGAGCTGACCGACCGGGACAAGCTCGAACAGTTGACCATGCTTTCCGACGCGGAGATTCACAAGCAACTCGATCAATGGCCCCCCTATAGTAAGATGAAGCTCGGCGATCAGGGGCAACTCTTGCTGCGCATCCAGCAGTTCAAGGAGCAGCGAAACAAGATCGCGATGGACAAGGCCTGCACCCTCGGGATCCTGGATACCATGACGCCGGACCAGAAGGTCCACTTTGAGAAAGACTATTGGGACAAACGCCGGCAAATGGACCATGACGAGGTCAAGCAAATGGAGCCCATCCTGAAGACATGGGAGCAAAAAATGGACGAAGACCTCTTCCGTAAATATTCTTCAGCCAGCCCGGGGCCCCTGGCGCAAGCTCCCAAGCCGCCAGCCCTCCCTGCACCGCCGTCGACGAATAAACCGCCGCAGGCTCCCGCGCCTGCCGCGCCGCAAGTCAAGGCGGCAGCTTCCGCCCCCGCCCATCCTTCCCCGGCGACGAACGCAGCCACGCCCATCGCGCAGGCTCCGCACTGACGCAGAAGGCGACATTCTATCGGCAGCCATCATCCTTGTGCTTGTCGCACACTCGTATGGCAAGATAGGTTCAGATGTTGAAAAGCCTTTCACCATGACCTCTTCCTCCATACTTCAGGATCTTCACTGGCGCAGCCTGGTCGCCGACATGGCCAACCGCGACGAATTGGAACGGCTCCTTGCGCCCGGCGCGGCTCCCCTCACCCTTTACGTCGGCTTCGATCCGACCGCCGACAGTCTCCACCTGGGGCACCTGATCGGCCTGCTCATTTTGCGCCGGTTCCAACTTGCGGGACATCGGCCCATCGCCGTCGCCGGCGGCGCGACCGGCACGATCGGCGACCCGAGCGGCAAATCGTCGGAGCGCAATCTCCTCTCGCCGGAAATCCTCGAGGCCAATATCGCGGGCATTCAGGGCCAGTTGACCCGACTGCTCGATTTCGAGAGTAAAACGAATCCCGCGCTGCTGCTCAACAACGCCGACTGGGTGCGCCCGATCAGCGTGCTCGATTTTCTGCGCGATGTTGGAAAACATTTTTCCGTCAACGCCATGATGGCCAAGGACAGCGTGAAGTCGCGCCTGGACAGCGAGTCCGGAATGAGCTTCACCGAATTCAGTTACTCGCTGCTCCAGGCTTACGACTTCCTCCATCTTTATGAAAAGCACGGCTGCATCTTGCAGGCGGGCGGCGCCGATCAGTGGGGCAACATCACGGCGGGCATCGATCTCATCCGCCGCAAACGGGACATCACGGCCTGCGGCCTGACCACTCCACTCCTGACGAAGACCGACGGCACCAAGTTTGGCAAGACCGAAGGCGGCGCGGTCTGGCTTTCACCCGCGCGGACGAGCGTGTACCGCTTCTACCAATTCCTGATCCAGGTGGAGGACGCGCAGGTGATCCAGCTTCTCAAGTATTTCACGTTTCTCCCGATGGGAGATATTGCCGCGCTCGAAGAGCAGCACAAGGCCACACCCGAACGGCGGGATGCGCACAAGAAACTGGCCCTTGAATTGACCCGGCTCGTCCACGGCGAAACTTCGACGGCGGACGCGGTGCGGGCCAGCGAGATTCTGTTTGGCGGCTCGCTCGAGGGGATCACTGAAGCGCAATTCGATGAGGTGATAGCCGAGGTGCCGAACTCGACGCTATCGCGGGGAATTCTCGGCCAGCCAGCGAGTGCGTTGATAGAAATCCTGATTGCGGCGGGCTTGAGTCCCTCCAAGGGACAGGCGCGAAAAGACATCGAGGCGGGCGGGGTTTACCTGAACAACGTCCGCGTCACCGACATCAAACTCATTCTCGGCACGGAGCATCTTCTCTTCGGCAAGTTCGTCCTGCTGCGCAAAGGGAAGCGGAATTACGCGCTGGTGCGGTTTGAGGGATGAATTGGCCAGTCCTGCGGACGGCAGTAAAGAACACAGGGAACACAAAAGGTTAGGGGAAAATCCGACTGTTCTTCTGATACGACAAGGCACATGAAAACTTTTTCTTTGGCTTTCGTTCTGGTCCTCGGCCTCGCGCTCGCGGGCTGCGGTTGGAACCCATTCCACAAAATTTATTCCGCGACGGCGCTCATACAGATCACGCCTCGGATCTATAGCGAGCCGTTGTTCCTTGTTGGTCCTAATGGCCCTCCCGATGGTCCAACACAGATCGCGACCGAAATTAAAAACATCCAATCTGATGATATTTTGACACCTATCGTTCAGGAGCTGAAGTTGGATCAAGTCTGGGCTAGAGCATTTTAACATATAGTGCACATATAACCGCAATGACGAAAGAAGCCGTTGGCGTCGGCGGAACTGACCAAGCGCAGACCCTGGCCGATGGCCGCCAACAGATCCGGATCGGTTCT
>Ga0182030_10001018_pt1 | contig 56348 bp, 57 predicted proteins | sample 812S3MmetaG_FD_121299 | JGI IMG/M metagenome (GOLD analysis project Ga0182030, IMG submission 121299) | Permafrost microbial communities from Stordalen Mire, Sweden - 812S3M metaG (Illumina Assembly) | ecosystem: Environmental > Terrestrial > Soil > Wetlands > Permafrost | place: Sweden... | reverse complement strand
TATGGCAACATGGCTCACATGAACTTTTTCGATTCATTGCCTAGCCTAGTTGACAAAATAAGTCTCACATGCCTTCTAAAACACATGGACGCATATATAACCCAGTCCTTTTATATAAGCATCATATCCAGTGAAGAAAATCCCCACAAATTCCCGAGTTTAGTTGTTAGTAGCACTATCTCCATGTATCTTGAACCAACCACCCTTCTCCCAACCCCCGTATTGGTAAAGTAAACCCTCTCTCATTTGTTCATCTTCAATCGCAATAATGATAGTTTCTAGTCTCTTAAAGTCTATTGGTTTCATAATCCATCCATCAAATCCAGCATCAATATATTCATGCATGCGGTATTCCGACAAAGATGCCGAGACGGCGATTATAGGTATCCTTCCATAACCCTTTGCACGCTGAGACAGTTGGGTTGAGAGAGCGCCCTCTTTTTCGAATGTTCTGATCATGCTTGTTGCTTCGACTCCATCTACCAGTGGCATCTTCCAGTAATCAGCAAACCAGTCCAATCTCTGAATTCTGGAATTCAAAAGCCCCCAGATTGAAGCTGATTGGCGAGCAAGGGGAATTGTTACCTACTTGAATATCCATAAGAATGATGTCGAACGCCTCAAGACTATTCTTGTAGGCAGTAAAGCATGCTTCGCCGTCGACAGAGATATGCACAGTGTGTCCCCTCCGTGTTAGTATGGTATCCAGCAGGCGACTATTCAGTGGATTATCTTCTGCGACTAAAACATTGTAACCTTTTTACTCATATGCTGAGGCTGTCCTTGGGAATGGATAGCGATCCATGCTTGAGCCAGGAGTAGATGAAGGGGGTAAAATTGTCTCCGATGGCTGCAACCTCGAATTTGAGCCTGATATGCTAAGAGGAGTTCTTGTAGATCTCGGCGAGGCGTCTAATGGTGGAGTTGGAAGTGAAGCTTCCGTCGGCAGTCGGGGTCTTGAAAAGTGGCCAGTGAGAGCCTTTCGAAATGGCATTGTTATTGATACCGTAACTCCTTTCCCTGGGCCCTCTGAAGATATTTTAATCTGGCCAAAGTTGACTCGCACGAATCTTGCCGCTGTGGCGAGGCCCAAGCCGATTTCAAGAGGTCTGGGTTTCGGTTTCTCTTCGCTAATCTCTTTAGTAAGTTCATCGTCTAGAATTTGTTCGAAGTCTTGGAAGATACTGTCCAATTCATGTTCTAAAAGACCTGCACCCTCACCCCTGAAGGATATTCTGATCAAAGAATTGGCTTCAGTGGTGTTGATATAGTCCAAGTTGATATATATGTTGCTACTGTCCGAATTTTGAACTGCATTCGCTAGCAGATTCGACAAAACCTGCCGCAATCTATTAGGATCACACCTTACTTTTCTAGGCACTGCAATATCATGCTCAACTTGCACGCTCAAATTCTTTCTCTCAGTTTCGTCTTTAAAGGCAGCCACGACTTCTGAAATCATAACGTTCAGATCGACGTTAACCTCATAAATTTGGAAGTCGGTGTCCTCAGCCTCAGTCAAGTTCAACAAGTCATTAATCACAGACACCAAAGATTTTGAGGCTTGAAGCGAGTTCTGAAGATGGAGTCTTGCACTTTCGTCGAGTGCTTCTTCTAGCGCAACTTCTAGATAGTTTATAATGCTGTTCAATGGGGTTCTAACCTCATGCCCAGCATTTCGAATGAGCAACCGTGTCATTCGGTTTCGTTGAACGATTGCTTCCTTCTGTCTCCAGACCTCGATAAACCGTCCATAAAGTGTAGTTAAGACGGCGGCAGATTCGACTGTGATTGCTTAGTAGTATACCGCTATTGGAATGCTTCACTAGTCATCAACTTACCTTCGTCTTCGGTCCATTCTCTACTCGTACCCACAATATTCTCGCTCCATCTTTTAAAGCTACTCCGAGGCTCAAGGTAGCTGGTGCCCGGGTTTACTAATTTTTCGTATGGATTGCCCGCCCAATTAATTTTTCTCAGCTGGCCTTTTCGCAAGAAAACCAGGAAGTCGGCGCCGGAAAAAGCCAAAGGAACGACAAGCATTCCTGATATAATGGTGAGTCCGGGAGAGTAGTCGAAATCGGTACAGTCTTTCTGGATTGCCTGGGTATAAAATATCGTGGTGAAGGCTCGCTGTCGTATGTACTGCAAAAGAGCGACTGATTCGCTATAAGCACAGAGTTTGCCAATTGTTCTCGCCTCGCCTCTTATTACCAAGAATCCAAAGTCAGCTCCAAATATGTTGAGGAGTTCTGAAGTTGAGCTGGTGATATAATCAAACGGTGATGTTCTAGGAAGGGCATTTGACAAATGCCGTTGGGCACGTATTCGTGAAGAAAACAGCAGTTTCTCAACATTGCTGCTTGCTATTTTCCCTAGACTCTTGCAGACCTCTTGCATAGGCAATGAGATTTGAATTCCTGCCGCCGATCCATAGTTGTGGCAACTAATCAGGCCCCAAAGCTTCTTATCGACAATTATAGAGATCGACATACTTGCTTGTACACCCATATTGGCCAGATATTTAAGATGCACAGGGCTCATTGCTCGAAGATAGGAATGTTTAAGGTTCAGTGGTACTATAGCGTCCTCAAAGGTGCGACAGATGAGTCGAGCTGTGTCTTGTGCTCTGTCATAGAGAATTCGAATCGTGTTCATTACGTACAACTCGCGTGCTTGCTTGGGAATATCGGATGCTGGAAAGTGAAGACCTCTGTAAAGATCTGCCGATGCGCGGGGATCCACGATTTCGCTGACCACAGACCCTAATGGAGCACGTCAGTATTGCACCGATAGTGGAACAGAATGTATAAATATAGGAAGAACCGTTTTAGGCCTAGTAAATGTAGGTTTGTATTATTTGCTAGTTCCACAGAAAAAGGGAAAGATATACCTGCTGCAGCTTCGTCGAACCGATATACCATAACACGATGAAAGCCTGTCAGGTCGTGGACCAAGCCGACGATGACATCGAGGAGCACCGACAACTCCGTCGATGTCGATAACTGAGTTTGAATCTCGGACTGAATCTGAAATAGATCCATCAAAGCCAATTTTCGTGAGGATGATCGAGCTACTTGCAAGGTGTGGAGGGGGTTGCTTTTGCTCGTTGTCGATAATAAACGCATTGATTCTGGAACTTCATGATCGATGATGGAAACTGGACGGTCTGGGAGTCCATTACCTGGTGGATTGGTAGGGTTGAGTATATCTTTCTCCCGTTCGAATTCGCAAATAATAAGATTGGACTCGAGCTCAAGATGCATGGCACAGTATAGGGAGATTGGTGCTCCGAGGAGTGATGTCAGCGAAATTGCAAAGACGTCAGGAGTGCTGCTGGTCTCCAATCCATCTGTAGTGAGAGCGTGTATGCGTATGAGAAATGCCTTCCTATCTGCCTCAGTTAGGAGATCAGTGAAACACCGAAGCTCAAACAGTGCATTTGGTTGGAGGCCAGTCACAGTTCACGAATTCTCACTGACAATACGAACTAGGAAGAGGTCTCCTTCCTCTCGAATAGCAATCAATGCACCGAAACGCTGTATAGCTCCTGGGATATGGATTGGCTCGTCCTCGCAACGATAGATCTTATGGCCAGCGAAAGAGGCTGTGGAAGCATCATTATCCCCTGGAGGAAGGTAGCCGAACTTATTTGAAACATATCGTTGACTTGAAGGTGATCCTCTGGAGACCTCTACAGTAGAGACAAACGGAGATGCCACACTGAATTCAGATCTTGATAAAAGGACATCAGGTTGGTCGAGCACCGTCGGCCCAGGATCATGCTGAATAGTATCATCGACAGTTTGCGACGCTGTATCGGTTTTCTCTACAACTCAGTCAGCAAGTTCAAAAAGGCGGAGGCACCTCGCCCTCGCCTCACCTCGAGGTATATTTGGAACTTGGATCCGAATTGGGAATATCCTCTCGACCTTTACCTTAACCTCGCCGGGCCGAGCAAGGCCCTTCCTTTCCGCTGGGTTCTCGTCATTCGTCTGCATAATCACACCAGATCTTTGGTTTGTTTGAATCTTATCTTACGAAAGCCATAACAATGTCGCCTAAGAGCTGGTTCAAAAATTATTGTAATGAATACATGATCCTTTTCTTAAAGCAAAGTGACAGCATGGAATATTTTGTGAAATCAAATAGGCCCGGCCTAGGCCCACGCGCAGTGGAAAATCAGGCCACTTGTCTTCGCTTTCCCCTGTCATCTCCTGCGACGAAAGGTTACATCATCTATACTATACACCTGGCACTGAACTAGAGAAGAGAGTAATAAGATTCGGAGCTTGTTCCTGCCTTTTTGGATCTGTGCCAGCTCCCTTCCTGTTGCAGGTGAGTCTCTTATAGATCGAACGACGGAGGAAAAACCGTAAGAGAAATACCAAATGAAAGGATGAAATGCCATCAGCCGTTTTAGGTTCCTCAACTCTGTAGACTCCTTGAATCGTCAAGGTATGCTATGAAATAGCATTGCCCTGCTTTTGATCATTGAGGCTCGTCAAGCCGATGGAACTTCGATAAGAAATGCCGTGCATGATACTGTAACACAAGATTATCACTATAGCTCCAACAGGGTAGGACATTTAAAGAGCCTCTTCGCTGCGAAATCACACATATCCTGTACTCGAAATAAAACCCGCGTTGATCGATCACTTCTTGAGCATGTTCTGAGAGGCAATTTTAGATCCATATTCGCTTATATACACGTGATGAGAAAGTCAGCCTCATTATTCCAGGGCGATTTTATATAATATAATTTAGTGGCATTTAATTTACTCCCCTTTTCTTTTGCATATTTTAATGCTATACTTTCCTCGCGTGTTTCTTTTCTCTTTCTACTAGTTTTGATTCTGCTTGTAGAAGGCAAAGGGCCAAGATGCTTCTTCCGTCTGGCAGAACATCGAATTGTGAGGCTTTTCCAGAGTAAAACAGTTCGATAAGCTGTTGTCTGCCCTCCCAAGTTGTTATTCTATTCCAACGGATGTCCTTTATCAGTTTATAAGCCGGTGAGACTCAATTTCCCCACACGAAACATTCGATTCTGCAAAGTCTTGGGGTCCGGGTTTAGTCTAAACTTTTGGCTTGGTGAGAGTGTGGGTAGCAAAAAAGTAGTTCGGCACGGACGGTTAAGCTACAGCCACTACGTAATATTCCTGGCATTTTTAAACGTCACTTCTTCACTTCTAGAATTTTCATCTACCTATTTATGCCCTGTCCCAATATCTCTATTTTGAACGCGAAAAAAGAAAGAAAAAATCGCACCTCGTCGCCCTCCTCAACTATATTTTCTATCCCGATTTCTAGAAGGAAATTCAATAGCACACACGAGAAAATTTCATCTCATCCTAGCTACACACATCACATGAGGTGGCACCCTTCCCAGCCTGGATGGGCGGATTCCCCTACAGATCCTCTTCTGGTTCATCACCATTATCAACAACCATAACAATCCACATCGGCCAAATGGAAACCACATCTTCAAGCTCTATCTTCCGCCGCCGCTCCCCGCGCTCTCCATTCGGGTATTTTAAAGACGTTAAAGTGAAAAACACATACCACTTTGATCCCGATCATAAAATAACAATTCGCTCTCCTATTCACACCCACAATCGTACCCACCATGCTCCAAAACCGAAGCCAAAACTAGCGACTCCAATGACTGAATTTACTAAGTTTTTCCAACGGGAATGGAAGTGCATAATTCGAGGACGATGGGTGCAGTCCAAGATTGCGGCATTCAGTTCGGGTCCAGTATTGGTTATTGGGTCGGTGATTTTGCTGAGTTCGTTCTTGGAGCGTAGAGACAGAAGGAGAAGTGAGAGGCAAAGTGCTGCAGAGAAGGAAGGGGAAGATTGGGGTGATGGATTTCAGTAGAGGTTCCAACCGAATTCGAAACTCAAAATACATATCTCTTTACACCTGCAGTACTCCACCATCTTCTCCCTATTAGTGGTATTTGGGACACTGATCATAGTTTTCATCATTCAGAATTGATGATTTAGATCACCGTATCGTCTCAAACCCCTCTCTCGTGCATTTCCCGAGTCCTGCTTTCTTGCTCCTCGTACCTGTATCTCTGTCCTTTTAGAAGCCGTACAGTAATTTGAAAAGGTGTCAGTTGGGATTGGTGTTGGTTTGACCGAAGAGCAAAGAAGCTCTGCTGCTCCTACTTATATACAGGTGAAACAGGACGTACGTAAAAGAGTGGGTCCTTCAACTGACAACAGAAATTTCAAGGCGTGCTTTCAAATTCGATTCAAGTGCGGCCACCAGTGTTTGAATCAACTATCCATTTCTTGATTCAATTTGACTGCAGTGTGGCTAAAGCGACAGTTCGTTTGCCGATTTAAAGTAGCCGACTCGTCACAAAGGTGAGTGAAGTGTACTGGGACTGTGGAAGTCTTGCTGACACGAGCTTGTGGTCACCGAGAATTTCTTGGTAGACTTAGCCATAGGGCTTGGTTAGAAGCAGACCGAGAAAGTTGTTCGTGCTCAAGTTCGTCGTACTCTACCAGTGATACTAGCGACAGAAATTGTTGTGGATGCCATCTTCAGTCCATGGCGATTACGGTAGGATACGTATTTTACATAACGCCGCAGAGGTCGGTTCCCGTGAAAGTTGAGCTGGATTTAATGGCCCTCATCAGCATGGCGAGATATCAATTCAGGAACTTTGATTTGTGAATTCGGCCTTTGTGTAAGCCTTCATCGGACAGGGATGGCAGGTAGTGCAATGATCGGAGTCGAGGGAGAGAGTAAGAATCCCTGCGTATTCTTATCTGGCTCGTTTGGCAATCTCCTCCTCGGTCCTTGGTGGTCGATTCTTAACTCTTCCGGGCTCTCGTATCGTTATGTTGTCACAGTCTTCTACTCTTTTACTCCCACAATATCAATTCTTCTCCCGGAATCTCCAATACCCACTAGGGGAAAAATCTGTTGTGTACTCTTCGTGAAATGTATACTGTGCGCCCGTTGATGCCTAAATAACCCAGGGTAGCCATTTGTAGTTGGAAACTGTCGCGGAATGTCTGAGGCGCGAGTACGAGTTGCTGAGTGAGAGGCTTCTCCAACAGGACCCCATGAACTGAGGGGGTTTTTGTTTCTGGTGAGATAAGGATCGAGAACGTCGTTTGGGAGGATCAAGACGAAAACTTAGACCGGCGACCTTGAACTGAGGGGGGGGGGTTTTAACGATGTTGTAAGTGATGGTAAAGATGTCGAGAAACGATAGTCCCATCATCGAGAGTTCTTGGGCTTCTCCTCGCCATGGCTACGCCAGTGCGGTCAGACGGTGAAGGCGGCACAACCGGCCAGGATGGTTTGAAGGCCAGCCATACGAGGAATCCTATCACAGAGTTAGCGAGACTGCTTTTGGCTGGGGGGACACATTGAATATTTACGCCCAAAACTCTCTCCGGGACAATTATTTATATTGATAATGATGGGGTTGTAACGGGCGGCGCGCGCGCTGCGGGGGCGGCGAATGGGTGGCATTGTTACAAATGAGGAAGAGAAGAGAAGAGAATCACCAAGAGACGAAAACAAGAATATGAACATGATATTCGCACCTTCCACCTATATCACAAGTAATTCAAAACACATGGTAAGCACGATCTTGCCCATAACCATCCTCCTACCTTCAACCCCTCGCACTTGCCACTAATAGGTGACCAAAGACTGTCGAGACAAGTATCATCGCAAACATATTTAGTTCTAACAAATGGGTTCATTGAACCAAGTCATGAACCCAGCCTAGCAAGTCCCTATTGTTATCAGAGACCTTCGCATACTCCAAAAGCAGCCGCAATACGCAAACCTGCATATCCTGTACAACAAGGTATTATACGATAAGTAATTGTACAATAGGTCGTCGTGCAATAAGTTACTAACAATATTATTTATAATAATATATTGAAACTAACAGATATAATTTAACGTTTATAAGACTAATTTACAAACTCTTATCTAAGACTTGAGCTTGGATCTAGATATTAGAGGTATCCTGCTCTATCATTAAGCTAATAAGAAATACAACATAATTTAAATATAATTTGGTAAAATATAAATTTGATATTTCATTATGCCATGAGTTACTATATAATTTCGTTATGCAACAAGGCATTATACAACAAGTAGTTGTGCAACAGGTCGGCATATAATGTGTTATTATGCATTTCGTGAATTCAAGTTTTGGATAGAGGTGAGAAGAGGATTTATAGGAAAACAATAGCAAATCCCTCTCCTTGAATGAGACCTTCATAATTTACCGCCGTGGGCGATTACCTATGACATAACGTGGATCTAACATAAGAGTCCAGGTCGGGATCCTTGGGAGCCTGTTTAGGCTTCCTAAGGATCATCGTCACAACTTGACAAAAATGAGATGAAAGGATCTTTAGTCTACATCCAGACTGATTGGAGATTAAATGCATGAGTTAGGAGTGGGTACTGCTCAGGTAGCTCAGGTGAGCTAGGTGAGCTGGATGAGGAGAGGGTGAGCTAGGGGTTATTAGCGCCTAAGCAGAATCGGCCAGCTTACTGAACGACCTTGGGACGAAGAAAAAAAGTTGTGTTCAACTGCCGGGAGAGATTGCACAGCTTATTACTCTCTCACTTCCCCCACTCGCTCGCCATACTCATCACCAATTCCAAATGACCTCGAAATTAGCTTCAATCCAATCTTGAACAATTTTTAAGAAATTATATTCCGGAGATGTCCCACAATGAATATTTCTCATCTAATACCGACAGTCTGGTAAGTGAGTGGCGGCAGAGCCGTGAAACTTGCGCTGACATTTCAAGGCCCCACATAGCCAGAGTTTATTTCGCAGTGCATTATATAGTATCAACATAAAAAAATGCTTTCTCAAACGTCTATTGACTTCAATAGAAATGGAGGTAGCTCACGTGAGAGACTGATGGATGAGGTATGCCAAGCTATTCTTTCTAACCCTCAAAAGTCATTAGCATTGTAAAAACTAAAATTCTTATCGAATTACGTCTAGATCCAATATCAGACAAACTGCACCTTCGCATATTCATTCAGAAGCTTAATTATTTTCTGTACTTCTCCAATCGCGCTGAACCACAGCAATTTCTTGCGAGAAGCTTTGGAAGAAACCTCACCCCGGCAAGAGCTGGTGATTGAGTTGTGCTTGATCTTGGCTTTGAGTGCGATGTTCTGGAGCAGAAAATTTTGATGCTCATTTTACATAGAGAGGCACGCATCCGACTTGTCCACTTTGGAAAAGGGATCGACAATTTGCGAATGATGCGAATTTTTATTAGCCTTCTTGTGCGCGTATAACCCGAAAGCTTCGTTAGATTCAGCACGTCAAACCCTAGGTTACAATCCACATAATCCCTACTTGGGACTTTTTATCATTTCTAACACTTAATTAATATAGATTTGGCAACACATGTCGGCCTTTCGAGTGGACTAGATACCGAAGACTATCACGTACTGGGAATAACTGAACCAGAACGCTCTCACTGGCTGTATGCCTGGGAAACGCTGATGTTTTTTCATGGTGTTAGTTGTGTAAAAAAAAGGATTTTTCAAAAAAAAAAACATCGATCAAGGACCTGGAGGTTCCAAATATGCTCTTCTCCGTCTGCTTTATATTGCTCGACACAAAGTATTTCATCGATACAGAGGTATTTGGCTGTACTCATTTCGAGAGGTACTATATTGACTGATGGAATAGAAGCCTTTATTGAATTCCGAAGAAGCTTTTAACAGCCGACTTACGCAGATGAACTAGAGTGTCCTCGGAAGATTTCTGAGGGAGATTTACACACTTACTTCTGTTTGTTGCCTCGGAATACTAGAAACTCTTCTGTGTTGATTTAAGGTACAAGTGATAGACAGAAGACCAGTATTGTATGATTCTATGGAAACTCGAGTTTTCTATATATCTCAGAATCTAATGTATACACAGTCAACTATCCACTCGCTCTACTCGGAGACGGTGTGCGAGCTATTAGAGCCTTTCCTGATCTAATATGCACAGAAATCGAAATGTGATCGCTGAGGAATATACAATTCCCTTTCTTAAGTTCTTAATTCAGCGAATCTCTTCAGGTCTAATTTTCCTACAGAGTTGAATCTAATTAATTATATTTTTAAAGGTAAATATTTTTTCAAGGAAAAAGAAATATTCACCCCAAAATTTTATTAACCACCTCAATTGTTAAGTATTTCTCAATCAAACTTTATTTTTGCAACTATTTGGGTATCTATACAGCGCTATAGCCTTATAGGAGGTGGTCTACACTTTACCAGGCCTCACTAGGAAGTCATCGCGCAGAGCCTCAACGTTATATATCACTAGTACTGTCAATCTATTTCAAGCTGGGCCTCAACTTCGCCAAACGCTCTCTAAAATATGGCAGTGAGCCTCATTAAAACGGATCGTCTTTAAATTTTTTGCAGTAATGCCGCAGCTACCTAAAAGTGGAACAATTGCCTGCAACAACCTGCCTATTTACCATCTACGGTATCAATATGGCGATATATGTTGATGCTCACACAAGAAGGCTGCACTACATAACGGATAGGTTCATTGATCAAGGAATGGATAGTATTGTGAATTCAATCTGTCTTGCCTTACTCCACGGAACCTATATTATTCCCATAATATACCTTATGTGAGTGTACGATATCAGCTCTCAAGGTTTACAGGGTACGACTACTGGGCATAGCCACCGCCACTGGCGCATCGTATTCCAGCCACAGCCCAAACGAGTCGCAGCCTTGTGGTTTGGAAACTTTGTAGAGCCAGTAAGGAATGATTGATATGCAGCCTCTGAGAGCGGTGTAAATTAGCTTTATTGATTATCAGTGGCATAGCCTATTTTCCCGTCCCTGCTCTCGGGCGTTCAAAAGCCACTCTTGCGGTGGTATCTCTGTGCTTTCTTATAACTTGCATTCCCAGGTCTCCCCTTCTTTGAATTTCTTCACAAAGCCGTTCGAAGTATATCAAGCGAGGAAACCCCTTCAAAAAGCTAATCACAATTCCTAGAGTTATACTTCTTGTAGCTTCTGGTCATCGCACTCGAATCATCGTAGATTTTTTTTCAAATCCACTTCCGAGATATCTACTCTCGAAATTCGGAGGACGGACCAACCTGTGTCGACTCACGCTAGATAAAATGCGCCCAATACATGGGATTTTGTTGATATTTTTTCTTTCCCTTCTATTTCAAAATGTACAAGCGCTAAACAAATGCACTCCCCCAACACCGCTGAACGCCTTTCGGAAGCCAGACTTCATGAGCTGCTTAACCGAGATCCAGAACCTGACCATAGATCGCCGGAGGGACAGCGGATGTTTTGATAGCCCGGAGGAAGGCATACTCACATTCGACGGCTGTGAGCTCATGTGTGGCAAAGGTATCGAATTATGGGAATGGAAGGACACATTTAATCGCCTGTCGCTCCTGGTTCTTCCTACGGTTGTCCTGATTGCTCACCTTGCTTTCCCTCCCCTGGGTTGGCACAATTATCTCATTATTACTCTTCACGCTGTCGGAAACCCAATTGGCAGCCTGTTAAGCCTCTTGACGCGTTTTGAAAAGCATCGGCGTCTCCACAGTGCTGCTAAGGAAAGATTTCCCAGGCAACCTCTAGTTGCGGGGGCGGTTGCAACTGTTTTTGCAGCCTATGAAGAGCTCGGCTGGCATGACGTCTCGGAACACTTTATGAACTTGTTTCCTGGGGGTCTTGGCCCGCAAGAAATACTCATCATCACACGAGCAAGTCATGAGTTATCTTCCAACCGATTGTCGTCAACATTTTCAGCTAGTGTTGCGATTGCAACCCTGGTGGGTACTCTTGCGACAGCAATTATTCGAACCATCAAACAGATAGATGAAAACAATACCCGAGTTTATATCGACACAGCCCACACTATTGCGGTGGTCTGCATTCTCTTCATCTCGATCCCTCAGGTGTGGTTTAGTGCTAGACTTGGAACATTTACAACCGACTCTGGTGCAAGCCACATCATAAACACCATGAACAACTCCCTGAAAGATTTAGCCAGAGGAAATGGAGGCACGATTTTCCCTCCCATAGAGAAACTTGCAAGCTGCCCTTTACTACCTTCAGACCGTCGTCCAAATATTTTTCTGTGGATTTCCAAACGACTCCCCAAACGGCTTGAGACATGGCTTTCTAGCCGTGGCCTCTCGTGGCTGGAAGAATTCTTCTCTCATTGCTCTCTGCCTTCCGACAATACCGAGAGTAGCAGAACACTCTGTGAAAATGAGCAGGAGAAGTCAAGCAACTTGAGTATTAATAGCTCTTGGCGTCCTTGCAAACACCTGGATACAAGAGGTGCACACCGTTATAACTTATTAATAAGTATCCTTTGGGTCATCGGTGGGGCATGTCTTCCAGCAATCTTCCTGTCCGCGACAAACCATATAGATACGAGGCAGATTGCTATTGGCTGTCGCTCCCTGACATGGACCATCATTATGGGGACCTGGCTTCTTAGTTTTGTGTCTGACACTATTCTCCGATGGCTCATCTGCCGCTGGTATGCCAACCCCGACCTGGTCTACAAAATCAAGTTAATATGGAAGTGGACTGTATATAAGGATGCATTTGTTACTTTCGTTGTAGTAGTTCTAATTTTTGTTGTTGAGATCGGAACCTACAATTCCTGTTGGTGTCGAGCATCTTTCTCGCACCCGGCCGTTATCGACTTAATGCCTTATTCTCCTTCTCAGTGGAGGACAGCACAAACTTTGTGGATCGCTCTTCCATCGAGCGGCCTGGTCGTAAATTTTGTCCTTATTATGTGTATTGAACTACGCTGGGAGAAATGGAATGGCAAATATCCGCGTCTTGCCCGACAAGGTGGAAGTCCCCTGTGCAAGAACAGGAGGGAAATGAAGGGAGAACTAGAGGAACTGGAAAAACTGGAAAAAGGACAAAGGGAAGTCTTTGAGTTGCAACTACTTCGCCAAGAATCGAGTCTCCCACAAGAAGATTCAGAGTCGCAGAGCTTTTTGTCCAGCACTCCTAATTTTACTGTACAAAGTGCGCAGGGGGAAGACGAGGGGCGGTGAGGTTTCACGAAGCAAGTTCTTGACTCATGGTGCAATTGAAATGAATGTAATATTAGGATGCTCAAGATATATCTAGTGTCCCAATCCCCAACAATTCTAGTCATATCCATACTTTCTAGAATTATCCTCCCACAGTTGGAAAACTTATAAGTCTCTCTGTCAATTCCGACTCCTGCCCACTAGACCTGAGTCCTCATCACTTCAGTGATCTAATGATGAATGATTATGACAATGGCACAAGTACTCATTAATGTTCAAGATTTGATATTGCAGAGATCTTGAGTTTTCGATATCATCTCCTCGAACACTCTTCTGTAAGAAAACTCGATATGTGCTTGACGTACCTTAATTACCTGTTAGATGACGGAGCTCGCTAAGCTGACAATGCCCACCAAACCCTAGAAAAACAGAGTTTCCCCGTTAATTTTCAGGGCACGCTCGCTAAGTACGGCGGCCGAAAAGGATTCGATCGATTATTTTGCAACGCTTTTTGATAAACGTAGTATAATGCTAAATAAGCAAATTCTTTGGAATCATGTCGAGGTCCGGTGGCCTAATGGTAAGGGTATGTAGAATTCGTTTCTCGCTAAAATATCTTTGAAACTAAGATTTCGTAGCGTTGCTTTCCGGTGGCAAAGACTATGGGTTCGAGTCCCATCCGGATCGATGAATTATATTTCCTTTTTAGCATTTTAAAGCTCGACGTTGGAAGTTTTTGAGATTTGAAGGGGCCGAGGGGCAAGATATTCACCCCTTTTTGTCTAGCGAGATTTTAGTGAGAGCCCCTGAATACCTATGCAAAATCTTCCTTCACGCGTTCTAAGCTTCTTGGAATCTTATTTCAAATACGATGTAAGAAATTCTTTAACTTCCCCTACCTTTCTAAGACCCACCTCGAGCCTTCAAGGGGTTGTTGTTGGTATTCTGGGGGGATAATTCACATTGGATAGACTTGACCGCCTCGATAAGAATCATCGCTGCTTTTATCCCCCACTTTTGGAAGGACTTCAACCCTTCGAAATAGCTCAATTAATCCCCCACTCAGAGGCTACCACATGTGCAAGGACTTTTGCACTCATTCGGAGCGTGCCAATTTTGAACAATCTGAATAGAGACGATTTGAGTGGTTGATAACGTTACATCTGTGCACACCACCCCACTGCGGGGCAGATGCACGAGGCTGAACCATTTACGCTTTAACGTGTCAGGCTGCACTCTTGAACAGCAACCATATACCTGTGCCATTTACAATTGTCTTGCACAGGCTGTTAAAAATGGCTCCTCACGCAAATTCTCCCACGGCCAGTGAGGTCGACCTCTCAGCAGCACCCTCGCGACCCGCGATGTCCGCAAACCCACCCCGGATCCTTATCATTGGGGCAGGCTCTCGGGGTAACGCGTACGCTCGAGCTACAGGCGAAGCAACAAATGGCATAATTACCGCCGTGGCAGAGCCGATAGAATACAAGAGACAGTCCTTGGGCGAGAAATACATATGGGGAAAGGCGGGGCCATCTGAGGGGCAACAATTCGAGGACTGGAAGCAATTCCTCGCTTGGGAGCAACAAAGACGGGTGAGGGCCAACAATGGAGAGCATGTGCCAGAGGGTGTTGATGCGGTTTTCATATGTGTGCTTGATGAAATGCATAAGGAGGTTATTGTTGGGTTGGCGCCATTGGGTCTACATATTATGTGCGAGAAGCCTTTGGCTACCAACCTTAACGATTGCGTTTCTATATACAGATCTTTGCTCCCACAGCTGCCAGAAAATACTACACCGACGAAGATATTCTCCATTGGGCATGTGCTGAGGTATAGTCCACATAATATGCTGTTGCGGAAGTTGCTATTAGAGGACAAGGTCATTGGGGAGATTATGTCCATCAACCACACCGAACCTATAGGATGGTGGCATTTTACACACAGCTACGTCAGGTATGTTTCTCCAAACATAGATCGAGATCACTACTAACTCCTCAAGGGGAAATTGGCGGAAAGAATCCACAACAGCACCCTCTCTCCTCACCAAATCCTGCCACGACATCGACCTCCTTCTTTGGCTCCTATGCTCTCCACCTCCCAATTCAACCAAACCGGCACACATACCAACAACCGTCACTTCAACTGGCTCACTCCAATACTTCAATAAATCCCGTAAACCAACCGCTGCGGGAAACGCAACCAACTGCCTCGCTTGTCCCATTGAAGAATTCTGTAAATATTCCGCCAAGAAAGTATACCTAGGCAAAGATCACAAAGGGCTTGGATCAGGGAATACTGCTTGGCCTGTCCACATTTTAGTGCCTGAAATCGAAGAATGCATCTCAAGCGGCGGCCAGTCAGCGGGGGAAACCGCTCTCCTGACCAAAATTGCGGAAGACTACACAAGCTCAACCCCAGCTTCTGAAGTTGCGGCGAAGAACTGGTTTGGTCGGTGCGTCTGGGAATCAGATAATGATGCCAACGACGAGCAAGTCGTGACCATGACCTGGGATAACGATCCCCTACCTGCCTCAAGCTCAGATCAAGAGAAAGCTCTCGTGGGACGGGGCGCTAAGACGGCGATTTTCCATATGGTGGCTCATACGAAGAAGGTCTGTGAGAGGTACAGCAACATTTATGGAAATGATGGGGAGATTTATGCAGATAGTGAGACTATCACGGTAGAAGATTTCAATACGGGATTGAAGAAGGTTTACAACCCTCATATAGCGGGTGGTGGACATGGAGGTGGTGATGATGGGTTAGCGAGGCAGTTCGTTTTGGCGGTAGATGCGGTGAAAAACCATGGGGCGAGTGTGGAGGATGCACAGAAGGAGTATGTGGGGTGTAGTCTGGAGGAGGTTATTAGGAGTCATGCTATGGTGTTTGCGGCTGAGGAGTCGAGGAAGGAGAAGAAGGTGCTGGATTTCCCGGCGTGGTGGAAACGGGAGGTGGAGGCGAGCCTTATTGCATAGTCTGGCTTCTTTTGGCTGAAAGGAAGGCGTTTCAATATACAGGATCTATGATATTATCAGATTTGAATTTAGCTTCGCAATCGATTCGATCAAGTGCACCGGCTATGATTTAGAATATCAAATTGATGAAATTATGGCCAATTTCTCGAGATTTGTAACGCATCTTGTTTCTCTTCCCTTGAGAAGCGCACTTTGAAAGGTCTTCTAAGTTACTAAGCTTTTAAAACAACTTCTTGAGAGAGTTTGGAGGCGGAATATATAAATGCACCTTTGAATCTTACACTAACTTGTAACAGTAACACGATCAAGGAAGAACCATCGATGGGTATCTTTGGCCTGTGTGATGATGATACATTTTGAGCTAGCATATAGGGATAGAAGAGGAGGGCAGCTAGTGAGCTATCTTCCAGGACAGATAAGAAAAGCTAATACAAGCTGACTATAAAAGAAAAACAATGGGTGCCAGAGGTCAACACATGGGTTTAGAAAGTTAGATAGTGATCAAGAGAGTGAGAGAGCCTCAGATAGATCCCGGGTTAGACTTGAAACATCCCATCAAACCTCACAAGAACAAGCGCGAAGGGTAAGAGTGAAAAAAAATGATACGAGAAAATTTCTTATCATTTACAATGTCTATGCAACGCTTGCTCATATCAACAGAGGACCACCCTATCCCGTCGCTTGCAAACGCCGACCGCTATGAATTTCTATCCAACACAGCACACTTCCCCATCCGATATTATAATTACTTCGACGAGGTAGAACTCTCGTCGCTGCTATTACCACTACTAACCCCCACTCCCGCAACCGGTAACACTACCTGCGACGTGATCTTTAGTTTTCTAATCGCCCTCTTCATTCCCTCCAACGTGGAGCGTTCTTTGATTAACATGGCCCGAGCTAAGTCCTTGATAGCTTTCCGGCCCATCTTCTCATGCAGGTCTTGCCAGCCAGCTAATTCAGCGGCGACGACTCCTTGCGTGTATCGCAGTTCTCTGCCTAACTCGTTGACTTCTTCTCTTGTTCTCCGCACCTTGTCTTCTTTTTCTTCGTTCAGGCGCTGACGAGTGTCATCGAGGAGGCCGAGTGGCCATCGGGTGGAACGCGAAAGAGAATTGTAAGACCGTTCTATTGTCTTGCGGGATGTATTAATCGAGGATATTAGGGACGTGGGGCGAGATAGTGCGAGTAACATTGCTATGATAGTGGTGTGGATGGAGAGTACGGTCGAGTGGAATGCCATGTATGGTGACGAAGTCTGTGGCGCAAGGGTCTGGGCGTAGGCTTCGAAAGCGGAGATGTGGGTCTGAGGGAGATACGCTAGTGTTGACAATGCTTTTGATACTAGAATTGCAGAATCATAGAGGTCTAAAGCCATTAGTGTCATTTGGGTCAAATGGGAAAGTAAGCTCACCTGTAGTGCTAATTCGCACCATGTTAGCCCTCCGCGCAAGACTTTTGGTGGCAAAATTGACGCTTCGGACCATATCTCTTGCATGATCAACAAATCGCTCCACATCTCGAACATCCTCAACTGGCTCGTATTCATCCCTCACTTTCTCCACTCTTGTCTCAGCCTTGAGCTGACTTCGTTGTTCCATCATGTCTGCCTGAATATCGGGCACCAGAAAGAACTCCCACAACATTTCATGAGTAGCAAACGTTGTATGGGCCAATAGAATCTTTAGAAATCCGTCTAGGCGTATTTGAATATCTCGCAGTACAGCCCTGGATGGCCTCGACGGCAGCTGAAATGGTGAACGCATTCCTGAAATTGATGGTAGCCATGATGCAGGATTCTCTAGCGCGAGGAGATTTGCTAAATGCTCGAAATCTGCAAGTGATCGTCGGCATGTTGTGATGGTGAAGCTCTGGTGGACGGAAGGAGCTCCGGATTTGACAACCAAACGAATAGTGGCATCTTCTACGAAGAATGATCGCACTACTGCCGTTATCCGGCCGTCCGCTGCAGGTTGGCCAGAAAAGAGAATCAGATCATCAATTCTATTTCGGACATCGTCATCCTTGGCTAACTCTACCGCAGTCAGCCCTCTTAGCTCCCTGGCGAAAAGATCCACTCTTGGATCCCCAAACAGAGCCCTGACCATCTCAAGTCTACCATATTTGGAAGCTACCATTAAAGCAGTAAACTTTTTGTCATTTGTCGCGTTAACGTCCGAATCACAATGAAGCAGAATTCTAATCGCAATCTGAGGATCGTTTGCGATATGAAGAAGGGTGTTACCCTTTGAGTCAACATGATCGTCGAGGTGCAAGGGTTGTCCATCGCCTTGAGAAGCTGTCGCAGCCATAAGAGCAGCTTCAACCATTGCCCGATAATTGCCATGGTCGTAGGATCGACATAAAGCAAACAGAGGGGTTTGGCCATTTTTGTCCTTCTGCCGCCATGGTAATAATCGACCTACTCGAGGTATGAGAGTAGGCGCATTGAAGAAATAGTGTGCTACACTTCTTCCCCTGATATCTTGTTTCGCAAAATATTGGATCACAATAGACTCGGATTGAGCTTGGTAGACAAAGTCAAGAATGATGTCGATGAGTTCGGTGTGTCCAAGCTGAACAGCAGCACTGAGCAACGTCGTGCCTTCATTATTGGTATCCTCGAGCACCATTTGGAGTGGATAGTATCCTTGGAGAGAAAGCAAATATTTGAGGGATTCTGGCCGCTCATTTTGAACTGCCATCATTAGAACAGATTCGCCGAAAGAGTCCTCTGTCTGTGACAGCCGCTCAATCGAGGTGTCGCCCTCGATACCACTGCCTGTGGAATCAATGGTCGTCGCCCTTGATCGGAATGAGATTTCGGAGCTACTTGACATGCTTCGGACGTCCATAGTTACGGTCTTGGGTCTTCGAAATGGTGGTAATCGCTCTTCTTCCTCGTGTTTGATCTGAAATGGGAACACATGATTTAGAGTCGAAGCTTGAGACATCCTATCGCTACTCGTTCTGGAGGAACGTCGAGAGTGGCCATTGGTAGCTTCCCAAGGAATATTCTCATTTATGACCTCCTCGTCGATAACAGCCTCCTGATTTGTATCATCTTCATCTGAGGAAAGTTCCCTTTCTGGTTCCATAATAGCCTTCATTTCTCTGATATCGCCCTTTTTGGTTGCTTGCCACAGCTTTTGATTTCTTCTACTTGCCTTTCGTAGTCCACCAGAGTCCCTCGCGAGATATGAGAGGACCGCCTCAAATGTACTGAGCGCATAGCCCATTTCGCCGCTCTCAACATCATCGATGAATATAAAATGACGCATATACAATAGTCGTGCCTGTAAGTAGCGGACCTGTGCTCTAACAACAACAACCAGAAGTAAGGAAACCAAAGTATCAGCGTTGATTGTGAGTACCGGGCTGACCTTCTCCGAAGATGAAACACCATTAGTAGTCGCAGCCGGCACTTCCGTAAGCTGCGTGACAGTTTTCAGAGTAAGGAGGAGAACCTCCATCATCTGCTGAGGACTCCCAGCCACACCTAGTTTTCTGAATTCTTCAACAGCACGACCAAGTCGCAGAGTCAATTCATGCTTTCCTTTTTGGCCACCCTGAATGGGAATGCCGACTTGCGAAATGTCGACAAACTCCATTTGCCTGATTTTAGATTCGAGCTCGAGATCCTCGGAACGTCTCATTACGCATAATCTAGGATAAAGAATTGTATCGTGAACTTGCTCGGTCACATAACGCTCAATTAAGCGCTCAACTACGGGTCCAGTAAGGTCGGTTGTAGCTCCAAGGAGGGACAACTGTTGCTTATCGACTCCTTGGAAAAGATCAATTGCGGCGGTCACTGCTGTCTCCAAAGCACCACGCATAACATCCTCATCATCTTCGGCATAAAAATCTTCAATCATCCGTCGTTCGGTGTGTCCATTCGCCCGGGAAATTGGGGACGCTCCCGTACTATTCGAACGAGCCTTTTTCATCGCTTTAGCAATTGGACCATCAGGCACAGGATCCGGTATAACAGAGGCTGAGGGTGGAGGCGGTAGTGGCTTGTCGAAGACTAGATTGAATTCTTTGAATAACCTTTCCAGTCCTGGTTGCATTTGTCTTGCGATCATTGGGAAATTATTAAGGAGGTCATTGAAAGACTTAATATCCTTCTTCCGAGGTAGGGGGCTGCTTGGAGTTGCGGGTTCATCTTGCACAACCGGGAGCGGAGGCGCAGGGAGTCTGCCATCCAGAGGGCGCGCGATCAATACGGCGGGTGTGATCTTGACCTCTTCGTACACACCCAACAGCGGTCTTGAGATATAGTATATGAGCCATGGGCGAGGTTCCAGGGAATCGGGATACCAGAGTGTATCGGTCAATAATTGAGCTTGGTTGAGAGATTTGAATCCTAGTAATAATGTCAGGGCAGATTCTTTCTTTCTTTCACACCTACCCACCCTTATTACTATACACAAAACTATCCTTAATCACTACCGTCCTTCCATTGATCGTCGTATATTGTTTTGCCTTTCCCCGACTTTCACGCATGTTTGGCGGATCCTTCCCTCCCGCCGTCGCAGAATGATTTGCTGGTATTCGTAAGACATGACTGCCTAGAAACTCTTCAGATCCAGCAAGATCTGAGTAGAGTGCGCCGGATTCGCTATCGCGGGAGGTAAGGAGAATTTCAGTAGTAGGTACAAGCAGAATCTAGAGATGCCATTAGCACTGGGTAAGGACGGGAAGCTCCAAAGATATTACATGGTGGTGCACCGGCGTACACTGCGCGGGTAGAGCGCTCTTGAAGAAGGCACACAGGAATGGGTTTAGAGGTTGCATTCATTCGACATTCGCGCGCGTCGCATGAACGACTGCACCGCAGGCGTCAGTCCTGCAACGCGGAAGCTTAAAGTCCAATGGATCTGATATCGTGGTTCTATATCTGATGTGTTGGCGCACTTGGATTATAATGGAATTCGCGGCAATTAGGTCGTGGAAGATGTGATTGTAGTTGATGATGGCGATCACGGTGAGTAATGCTTTCGTTTTTGTAGATAGATGATGTACAAATACACTGGCAAGCTTTAGCAAGCTGCCTGCACTCTGATGCTTGCTTCGAGCGCACATGGATGCCAGCGAATGTTCCCGTCACGTGTTCAGCGCTTACATAAACACTTTCTTATCAGCAAACGTCCCTTCTCCCCCACCATTGACTATATTCCCCACTATTGGCCCGTCATGGTGACCTAGAGGTAGGACGTTGCTCACCACTGTGAGGATATATACTCTCCAAAGACTCTCTCTGATCTTCTCTTCTCTCCTCGTCTAATCCTCCTTTCTACTCAGTTTCGTGTGAAATCCTGTTTTCTGCCTCAAATCTTTCAGACCGAAGTCCATCAAGCCACAATGGGCAAGAAGCGTGTACTTTGTGGCTATGGAGTTGATATAGACGCCGTAGCTGGCTGGCTTGGTTCTTATGGTGGAGAAGACTCATCTAACGACATTAGCCGCGGTAGTCCCAGAAACACTCGTTTTTAATTGCTTTACTAAAACGTGGAGAGTAGGTATGTTCGCTGGTACGATCGGAACCCAACGACTCCTCAAACTATTCGACAAGAATAACATGAAAGCAACATGGTTTATCCCTGGCCACTCGCTCGAGACTTTCCCCAAGGAATGTGCCATGGTCCGTGACGCAGGACATGAGATTGGGCTTCACGGATACTCACATGAAAACCCGACAGATATGACTATAGAGCAACAACGAGATGTTCTCGACAAGACGTACAAACTTTTGACCGATTTTTGTGGGAAACCTCCAAGAGGAAGCGTAGCACCTTGGTGGGAGACAAGTAAGGAGGGAGCTGAACTTCTGCTTAGCTATGGCATCGAGTATGACCATAGTATGAGCCATCATGACTGCCAAATGTACTGGCTTAGAATCGGAGATTCCTGGACGAAAATAGACTACAAGAAGAAAGCTGAGGAGTGGATGAAGCCTCTGGTCAAAGGCAAACCTACAGGATTGGTTGAAATACCCGCCTCTTGGTATATCGATGATTTACCCCCTATGATGTTCATCAAAAATGCCCCAAATAGTCATGGATGGGTAAATCCTCGCGACGTAGAAGATCTATGGTTAGATCATTTCAACTATTTCTACGAAAACTACGACGAATTTGTCTTCCCCATGACAATTCATCCTGACGTATCTGGTCGACCACACGTTCTCTTAATGCATCAAAGGTGGGCTTTCAATGGTATTCGTTGACATACAAAGCTAATATTTGCACAGGATTATTGATCACATCAACAAACACGAGGGCGTGGAGTGGGTCACATTTGAGCAGATGTCAGATGATTTCAAGAGCAAGAATACCCCGGAAGCAGGTGCGGTGATGCCTGCACCCGCTGGAGAGATTCTTAAGAAGCAGGCATCTTCTCATTGACACTAAAAACAACCATCGAGATTTGAATCCTGCTAGGAACTGCTCGGGATATTTCCCACTCCTCGGCACCCTGTGATGCTCACGAGTTAGGATATTTTACTCTCCCAGGCAGCTCGATCCACTAATTTCCAAACCCAAACAACAAAGTCGGCTGGATAAGGCAAGCACGTTGGAATTCGAATTGGCTTGTGGTCACTGAATATCGACGAAAGATATGAGGGCTCAATATACATTCCTCGTACTATTTTCACAAAATCTTCTTCCTATCGCTCGTTCATAGAACGAGAACTGCATCTTCAGAGTGGCGTGAAGTGGACCTATTATTTACTATACACACAAGATGCCGTCCGTATCTCGCCCACGCACAAATTAATCGCCCAGACTTCCCTTTTCCAGTCGAGCGGGCAAGCTAACTCCAAACTCCCCATATGATGTACAAACACGGCTGGCCAGCCTTATGTCAACGCTATGCAATAGCAAATTTTTGAAAGAACTCCGATACTAGAGTGGGGTGAAAAGAGAGTCAGGGGAAATCAGATATAATCTCTCCCGCTCTTCTGCAACTCAATCAATCTCCACCCTCTCGTCTCGGGGTTATTGACATCCTCCGGAACCCTCGTAACACCAATCGCATACGTAACCAACTGCACCTTATCCTCCATACCCGCAGCCAGCTCATTAGTTTTTGCGTTCCTGTACACATGCACTTCTTGCGTTCTGCATGTCACAATGAAGATTGGGATATCTCCTGGATCTAAGATTCTCGCGTTCAAGATCTCCACATTCCGGATGTCAAGGATACGTCCGTCAGACTTTAGACCAGCGGTTGTGTATTGTTTGGACAGGGCATCGTAGACATTGAACTGCGCTGCTGAAAGCCATTGTTTTAGAGTTTCGGTATCGCCTTTGACGTAAGCGTCTAGTACTTCGGGGAGGATGTATTCTCGCATCTCTCGAACAAAAGGTTCCATTTGGAAAGAAGGATCCATCTCTCTGAACTTCTTGATGACCATCGCTGTCTCGTTCTCAGCAAAGAAACCGGCGAATCGATCGGTGATGCTGCGGGCGGTGGAGATGAAAGGGTTTTCTGATTCATTGTATTTCGATTTTAGAGTGAAGATGGATTGGACCATGGGGTTGGAGTCGCGGAATTCTCGCCACGATTCTTTCCAGGCTGCATCTTTGTGAAGTGTGACATTCGTTCCGGCACTTCCAAGAGTCAGTGATTGAAAACATGCAGAGACGTGAACTACTTACTTTGGGTCCTCCTGGGCAACCTCGGCCCTCTTCCCGAGTGAGCCACTTTCTTGAGCTTCCTTCAATTCCCGCAATTCTCTGGCTTTCCGTCGCTCTTCCTTCTCAACCCATCCACCATATCTTGAACTACTCCCATCATCAATGACATTCTTGACGTTCTTGAATGCCTCTGTCTCTCGGATCGGTCGTGTACCCTTTTCAATCACACTCGCCGTAGCATTGACAGCGACTCTCGCCCCCTTTACCACAGGAGTTTCCCAAGTCCAAGCAGCGCCCTTGCCTACAGCTCCGGCCGTGGTCTTCAAGACGTTTCCAGCAGTAGATGATACAGCTCCCGTAGTCGACTGATACGCTTCTCGCGCACGCCTCACAGACTCGTTCTCAGTGAACTGTTGAGCTCCAGCAGCCAAAGCTTTTGTAGACTCGTTCCATTCCTTCGAAGCTTTGAACTCGCTTTGAAGCGTCTCTGTAAACACTTGCCATGGTGACTTGTCCCCGTGAGGAGGAGGTGGAGGAGGGGCTTCTTTCTTTTCTTCTTTGCCCTCGCCTTCTTTTTCGTCCTTGGCTTTCTCTTCACCAGCTTCTGAATTGTGGCTAGATGATTTATTTGCAGGTTCTTCTTCTGTGGCGCTCGGCTTTGGGGATTCAGTGTTGGTCTTCGCCTCCTTCTCTTGTCCTAATTTTAACCCATGGTGAAAATTTCGTGATGAAGAAATTGAACCGACTGCTCGTATTTCATCTGGAAGGAACTTAGATCGCAATGGGGAAGGATATGATGAGATGGACAGCCTAGAAGAATTCGATACAAAGGAGTGAAGGTTCGATCTCTGGCTCTGCTCCAGCAGCCTGTAGACAGCAGTTCGCCCGTATGTTCTCACAGATGCAAAGGCACCATTTGTGGACGATCTTGTCGCCGCATATCTTAGACTGTTCATGTCGAGTTCTGATAAACCAGAGCTGATGTCGAGCTGGTCAACAAGCAGCGAAAGAAATTGTTGACAAGAAAATTGATCGCAAGATCATAGCGGCGTTCAGAACATTTTCGCCGAGATCGTTCGGAAGGAAAAACAAGGGTGCCGGCATTTGCCGTCGTCTCAACTTTCTCCAAGCTTCACAACCTCACTGACAAAATATATCCAACTCTCAGCCATGAGCAGGACGGTCTCGAGGCGCATTTGGTGCCAATCATCCTTGACAGTTATCCCAGAGTCTTCGCCAATATGCAGACTGCCATTACGATGTCTACGGCCATTTTCAAACACATCAAGAAAAAGTGCTGAAGAAGACGATATGTCTTCTCTAGCATCTATGATACCTGACATAGGCCTATCCAAATCCAGAACTTCCCGGCGACCTCTTCAATCACCATCACTCCATCCCAAAGCCCAATCGAATCTGTCAATGAACAGCCTCCTTGACATGATAGACAACAACAAAGACCAACGCGATAAGAATGCAATGTCTGCTGCCTATAACCCGCATCTTGGTTCAGACGGTGTCATCGGTGAAAGTCTCTGCCCAGAAAAAGAGGACCCTTATCACTTTCACATCTACGCTACGAGACATAATACGCATATCACTCTTACGGATCCGAAACGGAATCCTATAATCTCCTTGTCAGCGGGCAATATTGGGTTCAAGCACAGTGGAAGGAAACACTATGATTCAGCTTTTCAATTGGCATCGTATGTGATGGGAAGGATGCAGGAGAGGGCTATCAACAAGGATATTAAGGCGTTGGAGGTTATATTGAGAGGTTTTGGGGCGGGAAGGGAAGCCGTTACAAAGGCACTACTGGGAAGCGAGGGAAGATTCTTGAGGGGAAAGGTCATCCGGGTTGCGGATGCAACGAGGTTAAAATTTGGTGGAACGAGGAGTAAGAAGCCTAGACGTTTGGGTTAGTTCATGGGGTCGGAGTGGCAGAAAATGTTCCTCTGGAAAATTGTATATTGTGTACAATAATTTGGAGTCCCGGGTGGTATCATCCTAAGACGCCTGTAATAACAAAATGACCCCATTCGCGCCGCCCATGCCGCTACAAGCAATGTTCTTCATTCAAGTTCCTCGGGTAGTTGGTGCTCGCTCTGCTGGTGGTACCACCCTGCCCGAAGTATCTCTTACAGCCTTCTTGCCTTTCCCTTTACCGCTACCTCCCCTCTGTCTTTCTTGTTCGCTATCCCACTCATCGTCATCAGTCATATCATCTTTCAACCCTTCCTCATAGCTATGTCTTTGATGGCTGTTATCCCTATCACTCAGCATCCTCGATCGTTCATCGGAGCGGTGGTCTTCATCCTCGCAAAATAACTCTCCGTCTGCAGTATCGAAGTCTGGAGGAGCAATCCACTCTTTAGGGACTACACAAGGTAGCGCAACTCCAATACTCGCAGCGCGATTCAGCCAGCTAGGACCCGTTCGGCCCGTAAGCTTCTCGCAAAGATATTGCGTAAAGTGGTTGCAATTCTTGTTTAGAAGATTGTACGACGTCCCCTGGAAAGCTTCGGAAGCTTCCTTAATGATCGAGTCTAACTCTGCTTGTGGTCTGACAGTAAACCCGTGCAGTATTTCGCACTTGAAGGTCCCTCCCGGTGGCTCAGTCTTCGGCTTCGTCCAATAAACGCCTGTCATTCCTCTCTTATCGTGTCCTCCGTATGCATACTCCTTTCCATTTATTACAACAGCTGAGTGCAGAAGTGACGCGCCGACTGTCCATAAAATGGAGGCAAGCCGTCCTGGCTGTATGCGATAGCTTGTTAGTCAATTGATCAAAGGAAAGAATGAGAGAACATGATAGAGAAACGGAACACATACCGGTAGCAAGTCATAGACATTGATAATAATTTCAGTCTTTTGTAACGACAGGGTAGACCGATGCGTTCCAGAAGCTTTTCGAGAGCTTTTCTTAGATGCCATTGTTTGAGTGATGACGACGTTGAGAAATTCCTAAAAGACTCGTTGTCTTGTTACGAAAAGAGCGCACGATTACAACAACCTCTTGTGCTTCCTAATCGCAAGGAGCCACGAGAATAGCTTCGAGGATTCGGCGCAGTGATATCAGGATGATATTGTGGCTGTGCTTGTGGCTTGACCAGGATCACATGATCTGCAGGTCAAACCGAAAATTTCAGAGTGCGTTCCAAAGCCACACACATTCGTGCAGGGAGAGAGGTCCAGCCCACTCTCTCTCACAAGGCTGCTGCCCATCAACACGACGTCCATAAACGGTGCTCAGCGCATCTTCTCTTCTCTTTCATTCACTTTTAAACGGTCAGCAGCAAGAACTGCGACCCAAAATTCGAGCCTGCTTAGCTGCACGGTTTCATTCACAACCTCCAGAAACTACGCAAAGGGAAGAAGAGTCATGCCTCCAAAGAAAGCCGTCAAGGAGGAGAAGATCCTGCTGGGCAGGCCTGGTAACAACTTGAAGAGTGGAATTGTATGCAAATTTTCCTTGATTGGATCAATAGCTAACGAACTTTAGGTCGGTCTTGCAAATGTCGGAAAGTCGACTCTCTTCCAAGCTATTACCAAGTGCTCCCTCGGAAACCCTGCTGTAAGTTTCAACGACAACTCACTGTTATAATGCTAACCAATTTCAGAACTTCCCCTTCGCAACCATCGATCCAGAAGAATCTCGAGTCCTTGTACCAGATGACAGATATGACTGGCTTTGCGAAAAGTACAATCCTAAATCTCGAGTTCCTGCCCATCTCACAATCTACGATATTGCTGGTTTGACTCGAGGTGCTTCAACGGGGGCTGGACTTGGAAATGCCTTCTTGTCACACATTCGTGCCGTCGATGCTATCTTCCAAGTCGTCCGCTGCTTCGATGATGCTGAGATTATCCATGTTGAAGGAGACGTCGACCCAGTCCGAGATTTGGACATTATCAGTGAAGAACTGCGAATCAAGGACATTGAGTTCACCGAAAAGGCGCTTGAGAATTTGAAGAAGCAAACACGGAGAGGTGGTCAAAGCCTCGAGATGAAGAAGCTCAAGGAGGAAGAAGCTACAGTTGAGAAAATCTTGGCTTTACTTCAAGGTGGTGGGGATGTCCGGAAAGGCACCTGGTCCCCTAAAGAGGTATTTGCTACCGTCTTTTTCTTTCAACCCCACCTATCATGATGACAAAGGGCCATGAGGCCTGAATAATCCCAGCTCGTCGAATGCCTCAACATAAACGCAGAGAGCATACTGAGATACGAAACCCGTTCTGATCTAAAACAGAATTCTATCATTTCTTGAGTTCGTGAGCCATGCAACGACTGACAAAACAAATAGGTTGAGGTTATTAACCCTCTATTCCTCCTTACCGCCAAACCCGTCGTCTATCTCATCAACTTGAGCGAGAAAGATTACATCCGTAAAAAGAACAAGCATCTTGCTAAAGTTATGGAATGGATCAAGGAGCATGCAGCTGGTGACCCAATCATGCCTATCTCTATCTGTCTAGAGGAGCGCCTCACCCGATTTGAGACCGAGAAGGAAGCAGCAGAAGAGCTCAAGACCCTCGGCGTTGAGTCTGCATTACCTAAGCTCATCACCACCATGCGGAAGGTCTTAAATTTGGGAAGTTTCTTCACAACCGGTACTGATGAGGTTCGACAATGGACGATCAGGAATGGTACCAAGGCACCTCAAGCTGCGGGAGTTATTCATGGTGATTTCGAGAAGACGTTCATCCAGGCTATTGTGTACAACTTTAATGTCCTCAAGGAGCTAGGGGATGAAGCTGAGGTTAAGGCGAAGGGGAAGATCATGACGAAGGGGAAAGACTACGTCGTCGAGGATGGTGATATCTTACTTATCAAGGCTGGTGCCGCCAAGGGATAATTGAATCAGATTATTTTGCATCCATCCAATGGGTCAACAAGTGATTAGTCTGCGTTGAGCAAAGCCAGCCTTCAGACAGTGGCTAAGTTCCCGTATAATACACTAAAAAGTCGCATCTCAACGTGAGCTAGTGCTCATGATATGATGCAGCACTACTGCAAAATTTCTGAATAGTGATTCTAATAGCCCGAAAGACGAGCACAGAGATTACTTAAATGCAATTCCTGTCGAGTCAGTCAGGTCCCGAATGGCATACGTTGCAGGTTCAACCTTTCGATTCCTGCCATTCTGAATACTGAATATTTCACATATATCTTCCCAAAATTCATTAAGTTACGTGGCTCTACGACAAAAGCTTGGGTCAGGGTTCAGCTAGGTCCCGATATTGCACACTTTTCAAATATTACCAAACTTTCCATATATTTTGCTTTCAACTTATTTTGTTTCTGAAAATCGAAATCAATTCTAACATTGCGTCCCTAACGTCCGTCGGTTCCATAATGTCTACACTAAATCGCAGTCCGACAACAATGCCCCGTAGCCCTTTCCCTGAACTTCCTCTCCCTCCGATCAACCACCGATCCCAGCAAGAACAACCACTTTCATACCTCACCATCTCGCCAACCGTAAACAAGACGATCACCATCCCCATCTTCAGTCCAAACCACAAGGTCTCGCACTCCGATAACCACGTCGGACGCCATATCTTTCGCTACTGCCGCTGGAACGCAAAAAATTATCCTGACCAGCCTGCAAAATGCTACATTTATGAAGGGACAGCAAAGCGGGAGACGAAAGAAGAGGATGATAAACGATTGCAGAAACTGAAGATTTTGTATTCACTCAAGATTAAGAGTTTGCAAAATTTAGAGCATGTGCGTGAGCGTGAGCCTAGGCAAGAGCGTAAGAATGAGAGGTGTGTATGTGAACACTGTGCTGAAATGCAGCGAGTGAGAGAGAGGACGGATTGGGTCAGGGATATAAACGGTGAAGTGAAAACGTTTAGTCAAGATGAGTTTTCTGATCTGGCGTTTATCTTGAGCCGTAGTGCGGAGGAGGATAGGCAGGCGATGAGAGAGGAGTTTGTGGGGGAGATAGTGGAGCTATTTGAGATGTTGGAGTTGGATAGTTATGCGAATCTAGATGAGGGTGGCCCTTGGAGCTGGATTGAATATTATACGGGTACGGGTCGGGATGTAGTGCAAGATCAAGATTGGTTTAAGAAGGGGAGGGATCCCAATGAGAGGGAATGGAGAGCGTGGCTGGATTTGCTTGAGAAGGGAGACTATTCGAATATGATTATATATTCTAGGGCAGATTTATAGTTGAATTGAGAAGTATACCAATTACAAACGGCTGAGGCAACTGATTCATATCAACCTAGTGATTTAGATGAGACAATACAGCTCAAGAGACGACTTGCAACTCATGATGATCTCGGCTAATCAAAATTCACAGACTTTTCTAGAATCCTTTTCTAGAAAGTGAATTCTATTATATTAAGGATGAAACAATGCAAGCATGAGGTGTTCAAAAAAATCAACATCACATGAGATTCCCCAAATGCCGCTAAGCGGACCCCACACCGCATCCCAAAATTCCCCTCCACATTTCCACCACCTCACCTCAACCTAATCTCCCTTCTCCAACTCCAACCTTCCCCAAAACCCAACAACCATTCCACAAAATGGCAACAACCAAACAACGCCTCGCCCTCTCCATAATCTCCTTCCTCAACACCTCCCTCGACGACGGCACCCTCACCCCCGAAGACCGCGACAGCATCGACGTAGCCACCTCCTGCATCAGCGAATCCTTCAAAGTGGACCCCAGCGACGCTACCCCAAAAGACACTCAATCCCTCCTCCAAATCTACGGCGTCTATGAGAAATTAAAGGGCAAGACACCTGCGGGGCCTGGCACAAATGCAGCAGGCGAGACGGTGAATACTCCTGCGGGAGCAGGAGCAGCAGCTGTAATCAGTGAGGAGACGAAGAAAGAGGCAGAAGGTCTCAAGAGTTTAGGCAATGCAGCGATGGCAAAAAAAGACTACGCCCTCGCAATATCCCACTATACCAGCGCCCTGGCCCTCATCCCAGGAAACCCAATCTTCCTCTCCAACCGCGCAGCCGCGTATTCGGCGTCCAAAGACCACGAGTCCGCTCGCGCAGACGCAGAAGCTGCCGTGGCTGCAGACCCGAAATATACCAAGGCGTGGAGTAGGCTTGGGTTGGCGAGATTCGCGTTGAGAGATGCGAAGGGGAGCATGGATGCTTATGGGAAGGGGATTGAGTATGAAGGGAACGGCGGTTCGGACGCCATGAAAAAAGGCTACGAGACGGCTAAAAAGCGCGTTGCTGAGATCGAAGCCGGCGATATCGACGATGACGACGACGAGATCGCAGAGCGGGGTGCACCAGGTGGAGCAGGAGGGATGCCAGATTTAAGTTCCTTGGCAGGCATGTTTGGAGGTGGTGGAGCTGGAGGGGGAGGGGGAATGCCAGATCTTAGTTCTATCATGAGCAACCCGATGTTTGCGAGCATGGCGCAGAATCTGATGAGTAACCCGGATATGATGAATAATTTGATGAGCAACCCCAGGATACGGGATATGGCAAATCAATTCGGTGGTGGCGCAGGTGGTGCAGCTGGTGCGGGGGCGGGTGGTGAAGGGGGACGTGGCGCTGGTGGAGGAGGTATGCCTGATCTGTCAGCGTTGATGTCGGATCCTAGCATTGCTGAGATGTGAGTTTCTTCCTCCTTTTCTAATGGAGTACAACTGACGTATCACAGGGCGAAGAACTTTATGGGAGGTGCAGGTGGTGCTGGACGTGGAGCTGGCAGAGGCGCGGGACAATAAATTGCTTTCTATAGAATGCAAGCAGGATACCTTTGTTTTCAATTGTGTTTCGCAGGACGGATAGAACAAAAACTTGAAGATTCCCCTGACTTTCTTCCGCATCAGTATCAACCACGTGTTATCTATTGCTCTTCAGGCATGAGGCTACTACAATACATTGATTTCCATAGAATGCACGCAGAATACCTCTTTTTTTTTGTAATCAGGTCTCATAGGATGCATAAAAAAGAAACCAATACATAATACAACCGGCTCGCCTTCTCTTTCGTCACTTTCCATATCTCAAGCCGACTTGATCTTTCAATTATGAGGATGATTAGACATTCTAGAGGATTAAAAATTGCCTTTTCCCATACCAGTACCACCGCCTAAAATACATCACCACATCTTCTACTCCATACCAATCCTGGAGAGATTACGATATACCTTGCTCGCACTACATCTCATATCCATGTTTGTTAGACCCCGTATACTCATTTCCCATAACATAATTTTGTTGTTCAAATTTCCGCAGCTATAAACATACCAAAGAAAATATATACTAGGAGAAGAATGATCTAGCAAAAAGGAATGCTGGATGATGAATGTTTCGATTTCGGAGCCATAGCAATCTCGAATAATTTTTTTGAAGCGCAATTCGAAGTAACAATCTAAAGTCATCAGCAGAGAATACAGTAAACAAGATTCGAGACTCACAATAACTTGGACTTTGTAAAGCAATCCCCTAGCAACCCGGAGCAAATCTGATAGTAGTAGTTTGCTGAGAACCTTCAGCAGGGGACGTAGTGGGAGCAGTGACTCGGTCATCCGTTGAAATCTCTCCCGAAGACGTAGTAGTAGATGTACTTGTTCCCGCGTTCCCAGTCCCACGGTTCTTCAAACGCCAATGACGGTTACGTCTGGCACGCTTTCCATGAGTATCTTGAGAGCTAACAGGAGGGTCGCTTGGAGCTGAAACACGACGATGTTGCTGTTGATAGTTAGATTGGTATCTTCGAGTTACAACTGGGTACGTAACCATTGCGGAGCCTTGTAACAATGTTTGTCCTTCGCCGGAGCTGACTGCTGTGATGTCAGAGTCTTGTCCGCCATCAACGGATTCATGTGCCCGACTTGGTTCACTCTTTGCCATATTTCTCCTGGAATTTCGTGGATTCTTATGTTTCGGCTTGCTTGTATCTGCGCCATCATCCCCATTAAATGGCTCATTTGAAGGCCCTGTAATCTGCGATTCGTCGCCAGTGGAGCCTTTGGTATCTACCTTCTGTAAGTACGCCAATGGAGAATCGTTGCTCAAATTACCTTCTATACGTTCAGTGCGTTTTCCCGTCGATTTTCCGGCTTTCTTGCTTAGACTGAACTTATCCTTGCGCTCGTCCTTTTCCTGCTTCTTTTGTGGCTTCGCAGATGTCTTGAGATTGAACCTGACTGGGGACTTGTTTGACCCAACTTTCGAGCGAAGAGGAACAAATTCGGGTGCGTCTGGTTTTAACTTCGATCCCTTAATCATGTCAGGAAACATTTTGAAGGTGTCACAATCAGATTTCACTTCATAATCAGATTGCGCTTACTTCCACACTGTGGCAATTGAGGGCAGTATGGCTAGATTTGCTTTCGCAACTTTGCAGAATGTGTATTTATTATTAAATATTCTACCAGAGTGACGACACCAGAGAAGATGACTTGCTATTCCAAAATGCGGAGGGATTCTGGTGAGCAACTAATCATCATCATGGCGCGTCACATACCTCGCGTTTTGGGTCAGCACCGGGCTTATCTTGATCCGGCACCTTCACCTCTTCCTTTCCTTGAGGTTCTTGATGCTCGGTGGTCTCCAAAGCCTTTGCAAGATTAATGGTGCGTCGAGTCGGACTAATGTCATTGATGAGGTCGGCATCGCGCTTTTTAGGGCTCTTTGATCGAGATCGTTCATTGCCACCGGGTTTGACTAATATCTGCTTTGACCATAGATCATGATATTTGCCTCTCGCATGAATGAGATCAAAGTGAGAACCTTGCTCAATGATTTCGCCATTCATAACCACCAAGATACGGTCAGCTCGCATCACTGTTGAAAGACGATGACTAGATTCAATTAGCGAATAGCGTTGATTGGTTGCCCCTGACGATAAACTTACGCAACAATGAACGTGGTTCGATCCTTGCATAATTTCTTGAGGCCTTCCTGGATAAGGGATTCAGTCTCGGTATCTACTGCGCTCGTAGCTTCGTCCAAGAGAACGATATCCGGTTGCTTCAGCATCGCGCGGGCAATAGCAACACGCTGCTTCTCACCGCCAGAGAGTTTGCTTTTGATGTATTAGCAATAGGGGAAAGACTAGGGAATAATAGTTACTTACACGCCTCGGTCCCCGACTTTGGAGTTGTATCCTATAGATTATTAGACCCGAACTCTAGATGAGGCGCATTAACTTGCCGTCTGGAAAAGACATAATCTTGTCGTGAACCGCAGCTGCTTTGCATGCTTCGTAAACTTCCTTCTCGCTTGCAGTTAATTTGGCGTATCGAATATTGTTCATGATAGAATCATTGAAAAGCGTTGGGTCTTGGGGAACAACTCCGATCTTCTCGCGCAGACTAATATAACTTTATTAGAAACTCCGTTTCAGAGGATATTCTGGGTTGGACTCACCTTTCAATTGTGACATCGCGAACATCTTGTCCATCTATGCAAATACTGCCACTTTCTACATCATAAAATCGATCCATCAATCTAAGAATCGTAGTCTTTCCGCCTCCAGTCTCCCCAACAAGGGCGATGGTTTTTCCAGCAGGAACAGTAAAAGTAACGTCTGTCAAAGTAGGTTTGCGTTGGTCATATGCAAACGAAACGCGGTTGAATTGTACCTCTCCTTGGCTTAATTTTAATGGTCGAGCAACCGGACTATTGACGATGGTTGGCTTTGTCTGGAACAACTCCAGTAAACGTTCTGCATCCATCAGAGAATGCGATATCGTTCTGTACATAAAGCTAAAAAACACCAACGGTCCTAGATTTCAAATACTTTAGACGTGGCTCTAGCCCAAGGAGCGAGACCATACCTTGTAGTTGTGCGAAGTAAGTGATCAAAAGGATTGCATCACCGATAGTTTTTTTGCCGTGTAATACTTGGTACGCACCAAGAAACAGAGCTCCCAAAAACCCAGCCGTTAAGACCATGCCTTGAATAGCAGCTATCATTTGCGTAGACATTTCATAACTCTTCTTGCTCCTCATGTGATCCTCGACAGCTTGCTTAAGTCAGACATTGAGGTAACAATCGGTAAAGGTGCACTTACCGCATGCATACTTGCGTTTCTCGTAAGGGATTTGGTTGAATAGCTATTTCAAAATTAGTACTCGATGAAATTAAGCACAATCGAGACTTACACTAGCTGTGGCCCATCCATCTAGGGATTGGTGAGCGGTCGTCCATTCCTTTCTGTAGCGAGAAACGTATCCGCGTCGCTTCTCTGCCTTCATAGCGTACAGTTTCGTTGTCAAATATAAGTATGCGGTAGCTTCTACAGCCAAAATGAGGCCCATGTAAGGTCCGAACAGATACGAAAGGTAGCTGAAAGCAACCGCCAAGTCAATAAACATGGGCATCACTTGGAAAAGAACCATTTCCATAAGCTGGGTGACAGACCGGCCACCATTGATAGCTTGAGAAAGCTCCGAAGTGGTTTTATTATCGTGGAAGTCAGAGGAGAGGCCCATCAAGTGCGCATGAGAGGCAGTACTTATAGCGTCGTAAGAATATTGATCGACCGGTAGCCACAACCATTTGCGGATCCATCCAATACAAGCGTCGCCACTGATGTATCTCAGCGTTGCATATATGATGACTGGAATATAGGGGTTGATTGATTCTTTAAATGTTAGTTAGCTTAAAATGACGGACGGTAACGCTTACTGTCATCAATATAGGCCTCCCAGCTATCAAACATAGCACCCAGTTGTCTTGGTACCAGCACGTTCAACGCATTTGATGCTAGTAAACATACGCCAACCAAAAAGGCTCTGAATTGTAAAGTTTTGCTTTGGGTAGGCCAAATGTGAGGAAGGAATACCTGCAACTAGTCAGTAAAAAAAGTAAGGATGCAAACGCGGATACTCCACGAACAGTAAACCCTTTCGCATAAGTAAACCAATCTCCATCCTGTTCCAAGCGCTTCGTGATCATGTCCATAGCTTTCTTCTGATCTGCAAGGTACGAGTCTTCAGACTCGGCTTGACTGGTATTGGTGGCAGTTTCTGATCCTTCGGTGCTTGTGTCCCCGGTTGTGCCATAATCCTTGCCATTCGTGACAGATCTATCAGAGCTGGAGGATTTCTTAGCGAGCTTTTTTCGAAGAAGCGATTGGCGTTCTGCATCGTTATTGTCATACTCCTTCTCATCGTTCCGTAGACAGAAGTATAGGATCAGGAGAATAGCAAAGGCCAAAACTCTCAGAGTCTCAATAACAAAGAAGACAAAATCGAATGATCCTTTAGGGTGCGCAAGGACTTTCGGGACTATGAGTAGAACCGACTCAACGAGTAGTCCAAGAAACCAAGTGACACTGTAGGGGTACCAGACAGGGAACTTCGTCTCCAGTAGGGCCAGAATCTGAATGCCAAAGGTTATAGCGGAGGTAATAAGATACATCTGATCAACAATTAGCATTATTACAGCTGCAGCTCGATGCTGAACAGGCGACATACCACAAGATCATCCTCTGTTTCCCACTTAGAATCAATGCGGTATCTGAGAGCAACAGCTAGAAGCTCAGTAATCTAGTTCTGTGTTAGCATTGTAATCTTTGGGGAGAAAATCGTTGCCTGAGGATCCATCACTCACGTATGTTCCAAATAGGAGCACGAGAATAGAAAGTATGACATCACGGCGAACATGTTGATCTGAAACACGTTGGGATCGCGTCTGCAATGTACAAACGGTAATGCAGAGGGCGATAACGAAGTAGACGAAGCACACAGCTGGAAAAGTGTAATGGGTGACTTTGATCGCAGCAAAGAGCTAGAGAGATGTTAGCGAAGAGCGACACTATGGTGTTTACCACAACGTATATCTTTCGAGAAAACGAGGGAGATCGTGTACCTGTTCTTTGCTGATTGGGGCCATTATTGCTCTTCACTGTATTGACCTTCGCCGAAAGATGCAGACTATTGCGTGTGTATTGGCTCTTGGCTACCAGGCTTTGGCTCTTGTTAGCTTGCGTTGTATTTCAAGTATTCAATATGAGGTTGAATGGAGTTTCTCAAAACGAAATTTTAAAGATGACGGCGGCTGCTCACCGCAGGCAGCGACGACACAGCCCTTGGATCACGTGATAGTCGCCTACTCGAATAGAATGGAAAAGGGCGACGGATAACCACCAGAATTTGTAGCGACGACTTGACAAAATGGATGACAAACGCTCTGCCATTTGCTTCCTTCCTGCAAAGAATAGTAGAGAGAGATCTCGGCTTCTCCTAGTTGCGCATTGAAGGTGGCATTAAGGCAGAGGACATTGATATATTCCCGGAGAAGCTTCCGCTGGATGTATAATTTTTAGATAGATATGTGACTATCATAGATTGCTGGAGCTCCAGCTATCTGCGATCTTTGTTGGACTCTCAGATATGTCTAGATGATAGAATCTTCCATCCATGACTAGTCGCAGAAATAGAAGAAACGGGCATACAAAGGGAAAGGAAAGGGAAAGTCTTCCTTCATATGCTTACTTATTGGTAATCTTTGCTTCTAATACTTTCCTTCAGTTCTGACTCTCGAATCACAACCCCCCACAAGTCGTCAGCAGGCTGCCTGCCGTAAGCCTGACCAAACCTGTCCTGCTGTGTTGTTGTTGTGTTGCTGTGTTGCACAATCACGACAAGATTCTATCTTGTACTACTCTCCACATCCTTTGGGACTGGGTAAAAACATTTTGTTTGAGAAAGTTTCACTTTTTGAGTGTTGCAACACTGAGCCCAAATTTGGCGACGTATCATGCAATAAGTGGGTGTGGTCTCTCATACTTGCTAGAAACACGGCTGACATGGCGATCTCAGAATGATTCACATCATTACATGCAGGAAAAGAAAGAAAGAACGTGTTGTCGTGGCGTATCTCCCTTCTATCACCACGGTTGGTTGGTTGGGTCGGCGTCCCGCAAGCGTACGGGTGCTGCCGGCTGCAATGATGGGTATTTCCTCCATAAACGAGCTGCAGAGCTAAAGATTCATAGCAGTTGATGTGATAGTGGGCGATGGATGTTCGAGTGCATCATTCTACAGCAGACGATGGAAGAGGTGGCGGACTGGATCAAATAGGGATAGGGGTCGAAATGAGATGATGTTGTTTGCCACATTTGGGCCGTGCTCTGCTCACTCGGTTGTATGTTCCACTTGGGGATCAGCGTGCCCCTAGAATCCTTGCCTCTTTCTTCCACACCGATTGTTTCCTTTTTATAAAACATCCTTCGCAGCTTATCAACAGACTCGCCCTTCCTCCTATTTCTGAAGGAAGAACATAGCTACTGGATCATACATGTAACATGTTCCTGCAGACTGGTGGTCCCGCCCCGCATAGCCAGAACCCTCACGTGCAACAGCTTGAATCAACATGGAAGCGGTTTTTTGCTGGGAAGTCTGCCTGCAGAGGCTTCAATGTTCGATCTACCGGTCTTTCCCCGATTCATTGCTAATAAGTCTCATGCAGCCGCTTTCATCACTGAGCACATCAATACACTAAGGAGACGCCAACCAGTGTTCAGCTGATGTCTACACGATGCAGCCAATCTGCATTGGTTTCGATGCCCTCTGGCTATCTATCCACTCTATCTACAGCAACTTTGGTGGTCTCACGAGAGTCAAGCTTGAAAGCCGATCTTCAAAACGTATCTAATGGGACTTCAGATCGTGGAACCACAGTTCCTCGATAGATGGTGAGACCTGTGATGGAAGCTCCTGGCTCGAAAGCCCCCCGATCTCAATTCTGGTAGCTTTATACATGGAGGTTAAAATACCCCTGTTGGTACCGCATCGAGCAATCTGCGACACGAGTCATTCTCACAACATGCAAGTCAGGTTTGATAGGAAACACGGCGGTCTGCATAGATAGCCCTGCAAAACACGTCCCAGCGCTGTGGTTAGGTGCCCGAGCCCCGCATCAGATTCTTCAACAGGCCTTAGTGGACTGATATTCTGGGAGACGATTCCGTTGATTGGATCATTTCCTTTACTTTTATGCACCCAGGGTCAGAGGCTTCATTGTTGCAGAATCTTCTTTGTTGGTGGAAGGGATTGTTTCGGCTTCAGTTGCCCACGTCACCACAACGCCATGCTGATATCCAGCCAATTCATGCTGCTACAAACGACGATCCTGGGATTAACTTACCTGCATCTGCGTCCCGCTATCGCTTGATTACTGTTCTCTTGTCGCACATCGTTGGGGTTCCAGCGAGGTTCCACAAATCACCATCACGAGGCTCGCGAGGAGAAAAGGGGAGGAGGGTCCTCTTAAGACCCTTTCATCGTGAAAAAGTATTTGCATTCGCTATCTGTTCAGCAATGGCTGATGGGTATTCGCAGGAAATGAAATATAACTACAAACAAAAACCCCTTCCGGTGATGACCGATGGTTGCAATATCAAAGTTCCTCAAAACTCAAAATCGCCTCGCAATGCCATCCCAGTTCGTGTCCACAATGGAAAAAAGCGCATGCATTATCGAAGTTGTCAAAACTCAAAAGCGCCTTGCCATGCTATCCCATATCCGCAATGAAAATTTTGATGTGAATCATGATGCAAAGTGCACCATACCGAAAAAATGTCGAGAAATTGCTGGTCGTTGCCAGCTGCTCGAAAGCAAGACGAAAAGAAAGGAAACTATCACAAACACCTAGTTATTTCCAGGTGAGCCCGGAAAACACTGGATGTCACCAACTTATCGTGCTCAACCTTCCTCTCGTCGATGCTCTAGTTACCACTATTATTGCCTGGACCTTGCATACCATTGAAGTTGTTGAACTGGTAGTTACCAAGGTCGGAGGAGTCGAATGGTTGAGCAGTGTATGCAAAGCCAGCTCCAGGGTTATAGTCCTGGTCGTTGGCACCGTCTGATTGACCAGCCGGACCTTGACCGAAATAGTTCTGATAGAAGCTGGGATTTGCGTTAAAAGTAGATCTTTGACTGCCATGGCTCATTGTATTGAGAGCGTTGAATCCTCGGCTGGGTCCGGTGGGGGGATTAAATTGTGGTTGAGGCTGCTGAGTTCCGAAACCTTGATTGACTCCAGCGGAGGTGTTGAATTGACTTTGGGCTGGTTGGGTGTGACCACGATGATTAACTCCAGACGGTTGATTAAAGATGTCGGCCATCTGTTGATTATTGAAATTGTGACCAATGGCTGACAATCCTTGGTTTATGGTGTTGTGATTCTGTAGAGTGCTTGATCGGGGAAATCCTCCAAAGCCTCCAAATGCTCCTCCAAATTGGTTCTGGGCCGTGAACCCTCGACCGCGACCGAAACCAGATCCTCGATGCATAAAGCCTTGCGACGCCGGCATCAGGCCACCTCGACCGAATTGGATTTGAGTCTTTCCAGGGAACGACACTTGGCTTTGCTTCTGCAATTGCTCCACGCACTTGCCATAAACCACTGGGTCGAAGGGGTTATGGGGTCCAAACTTTGGAAGGCCCTTCGGCAATTTCGGATTCGTATGAGCCTTCCCGGGACTAATCTTACGACCAGGACTATAGCCTCGGTTCTTGGGAATTGGAATATCAGTGTCTGGAATGAACTTGATAGGGCTGGCTGATCGAGATCGTCTGGAGTTGTCTTGCACCAGAGGTGGGAAGCCGGATACGTTTGATGGAGAGTCCGATCTACTTGGGCCAGCGGAGGTAGATTGGAAGCTCGGGGCATTGACATTCAACACGGAACCAAAGTTTGCACCCGGAGACATGACCTTGCGAGCCGGATCATTGATATTCAACATGGATGCGAAGTCGGCACTAGGAGGCATGAATCTGCTACTATAATCGTTGGTATTGTAAGCGGAACCATATTTTGCACCAGGAGTGTTGGTAGGATCGCTGTAAATGTGCATGGAGCCGAAATTTATACCGGGAGACATGGCTTTGTCCATAGCATCGTCGTTATTCAATATAGGGCCGTAGTTTGCGTTAGGAGACGTGATGCTCGAAGAATCAGACCCAAGGCGTTGAAAACTTGGAGCCTTGGCGTTCATTGTAGATCCAGGTCTCGCTATCGGTGATTCATAACTGCCAAGTCCCAAAAAGGGATAATGAGCTACTGGAGAGGCTACGGCCATGGCCGCATTGGTGGAGCTCGGGGTAAACGTCTTTTCTGAACTTTGCTCCGCAACAGCTGAAACTTGACTCTGACCGCGAACATGTTTTTGAGTATCGCCTTGAATTGCGTTAGTCCCTTTGCTATGATGTTTGCCCCGCTTCTTCTTCTTGCCTTGTTTCTCTTGGTCGACCTTCGCAGCAGGTGTAATTGGTGCAATTGGCGCCATTAGTGAGCGGACGGTGATGTTAGGAAAGAAAACGTCATCGTCGTCGGAATCGAAGCCAATGGCTGCCTCTGTCTGATTGAGTTGGCGACGCGTCTCATCAGTGATGATTACTGGGCGGGCCTCAGCGTCTTTCTCAACTTCTTTACCATTCCTGCCCGGTGACAAAGCCGTAATGGTCTTTTCATCATCGTATTCTTCATCATCCTCTTCGATGTCATCAAAACTCTCGCCCTTGTCTTCATCGATGATGGTGACAAACTTGTCCCGGTACCACGAAGGGACTTTCGGTTGAGGTGGGGGAGTCATAGGTGAAATTCCCAGTATTGAGAGACCATGCGCGGGGAGTATCTTTTTGATCTCCTCTTGATCAAAAGGAACATGGTCCAATGGGCAAGCGGCCCACATCGCTGGAGTTCCCCCCAATTTCTGATAGTATGCCCAGCTTTTTTTCTCTTCAGCATTTGGGTTGAATGGTGGTCTGAATGGAACTGCTACCTCCACCGATTTACCTCCCATTGTGATTGTGTGCGTCTGAATAGGTTTAGGGTAGACTAGGGTTGCGACTTGGGTGGTGCCTTGTTGACTTCCTCCTTCGTATTGGATCATACTTGTCTCTGCAACAGCTGTACCATTTCCATCTTGTTTAGATCCGAAGGAAGAAGTGAGAACTATTTCTTTTTGACCACGAATTTTTGCACTCTGGGCAAGAGCGGTATTAATAGCAAGACCCCGTCGTTTTCCAACCTTAAGTTCTAAGGAATTGATCGACGCTGGGCTATCTCCAATTCGATGAGTCTCCGTGGTAGCTTGCTTTCTGATTCCAAGCACGTCTGCGGAAACGCGTTGTATCGTGGATGCTTGGACATGGGAAGTCTCCGCGTTCTTCAAATCGTCTAGACCAATTTCCTGCTCAGAACGCCCAAAATCAGTCCCCATAAATCATCAAATCCAGAGTGCGACTATTTTCATGATGGAGGGGGACCACTTACAATGAACTTTTGAGCACTACCCAATTCCTTCCGAGGATTACCCAAACTATCTATTTGTGTCAGAGGTCCTACAAACCTAGCCGTCCAGACCTTGAAAATAGGCTTAATAACGATCTTCTCCTCCCTCGGCATCTGCAATGTGCTCCGGCAAACCTCCCAATACTTCTCCAAATCACTACCCGAGCACTCCCAAGTAACGAACTTCGCACCTCTCTCTTGCGGAATAAGATCAGGATTCTCCTCCCAAGTCACCTCGCCTCTCAACAGTGGATAATGATCCGTCTCCTCCAAGTTCCCGTATCGAATCTTCACACTCTCCACAACCAAATGCTCCTTGTGATCCGTCTTATTCACCCAACTGTCAATAAACATCTGCAACCACGTGATGAAATAGATAAGCGTCATCTCGGTCTTAAGAGTGAATCCTTCGTGGACGATAAGACAGCTTCCAAAGGGGTTATAGACAATAACGGTAGTCTGGCGATCTGGGAGGTGCTTGAGGTTAGTGATTTGAGGGCCGGTTTGTGTAGTCATGGCTTCGATGGCGGCTTGATATGTCATTACTGGTTCACGACCCCTAGGATCGAGGACCGATGGGAGAGAGACGGCGCGATTGCGGTCAGGAACAGGTTGAGACAGAGACTCGAGGTATTGTCGAGCCATGGCGCTGGAATTCGGGTTGAAAGATGGAGTTACCATCGCACGAGGGCCACTCGGGATGCGAGGACCCGTTAGTGCAGTCTTTGGTGGGGCCATCATGATCTAAGCAAGTTCTGCAAGTAATCTACTACAAGCAGATGCAAGTAGTCTTGTAGGTCGTAGTAAGGAGGTTCTGCAAGTCGCAGAAACTCGAAGGCCTCCAGTTGTGTAAGATCGGAGTTTCGCGATGAAGATTTGTCTTTCAACTCCGAAGGTTCTGGTAAATATACCGCGACTTCTGGCAGCCCTTGGACTAATAAATTAGCCGGCCCAATCACCAAATGGCCCCAGAATGTCTTGAAGAAGAGGCCTGCTCGGTTATTAGCGTCGTTTTCAAGTAGAAAAGGGATACTCGCTTAGTAGCGTGGTGATCGGAATGGTGTCGTTGTTCATGCTGTTGTCACACTTTGCGATGTTATTAAGGTGTGGCTGTTGTCGCAGAAGAAATTATTGAAATGAAGAAGAAAGATTGGAAGAAGAGGAGAAGCTTAAGTCTAAACAAAAACGGGTCCAGCGACCCAATATAGCAACATCGCTAATTCTGGACCGTGGGCGCCTGTAGAGACCAAAGCGGCGATTTCATTTGTCGAAAGTACAAATTGAATTCAGACATCGAGGGTAGTTGGTTCCTGTCCTGCTTTCCTTGCTTTACTAATTTTCATGATCATTTGTAGAGGTGAGTAATGGGGCCAGACTAGGGGAAGCTATCCCTTCACTCAGCTGTGGGACATTGTTCATGCTGGTATTACAGGTTTGTTTGGGCTCAGGGACAACCCAAAAAAAAACTAAATGCATATGGAAGATGCTTTCTTGATTATTTGAAAGGCAATCAGACAATGAATGAGCAAAATGATGGCTGCATGGGGGTTCTTTGATCAGGTCAAGAGCTCAGGGATTCTGATGGTATGCAGTGCTTTCAAGTACATTTATTATTAGAACCTGTACATTGAGAGACTCAACAACTGATAGTAGGTCAGTACTATATAAATATATGACATTTCGCTGAGACTACATCCTGAACATCTGTAGAGGCAAGAGCGACAGTTTGAGTGAAGCAGTCAATATGGACTGTTCAATTATGGTCGGAGTGAGGTTCTGGATTATTTCTAGTCTCCCACAGTGTCACGAAGGACTCAAGTTTATAGTGTGTACAAGGTCTGAGTTGCTAGTCTATGGAAATCAAGGGCCTTTTATATCCCTATATCCCTTCTAGGCCTGGTGGACGCGACAAGCACGTGATATAAAGTCACGTGCATACGCTAAGCCTCGGCGATTCTACTACCGAAGGGTCTAGGGTAGTCCTGTACAATATCTATCGTAACACACAGCTTATCGTAAGTGAAAATCTTCTGAGACTGGCGGGAATTGTGTATGAAACTCAGACATTGAAGTACTTCAGCACCTGCATAATACCCCTGCTCTAGTTTGGGTGGCGGTAGTCCATAGAGACTAAAGCAACGATTTCAACTTAACAAGGACATTGATTGAACATATCTATTTCCTAGCCTGTGGATTGTGTATATACAACTTGGCATCAGAGTAGGTCAGCACCTGCATCTCCACTCTCGCCATATGCATATAATCCTGGACATGATCATTCATTGAGATCAAACTAAAGCTATGTAAAATCAAGTGACCTATTTGGGCAGTCATATATCACTCAAATTGTGTAAGAGTGTTAGAAAATTCACAGTCCAGAGAATTGGGCCCTTCGTCTTCCCATTTTATTACTCCAACATGCTAAAACAATGGGAAGGCGTCCAGGGTCGGTTTCATTTTCTATAGTCACAGCCAGACTAGTGATTCCCAGTGATAGCTCTCCTGTTGGCTAAGCGAAGAATTAAGCAAAAAAAAGAGGTCTTGCTTGTATACAAAATTACAATAAAGGTTCAAATTTCTATCTATTTAGAGAGCTAAAAGTCATATATAGAAGTGAACCAAACAGTTGTCATTAGGCACTGGCCACATTGGCATATAAACGATCTCTATACAAATGAAAGCACCTGGATCAAACACGCTCTAAGGATACCATTCCGCGATATTCTTCATATTATCAGCGACCGTCTCTTCCAAAGACCTCCATCCATCCTGGTGACCCCACTTTTTCAACAAAGCAAGCGGCTGACTGAAATCAGTTGTCATGGAAAGTGCTGCAGGAGTAGGGATGTCATCGACAAATTTTCGATGAGGATAAAGCTTGCGAATAATGGCGAGCACATCATTCCAGTTGCAGTAATCCGCCCACGCCTGAAGGCGAGCATCCTTGACCTCCGGATCCAGCACTGCTGCAATGTGAAGCAGAGCGACATCCTTGACATCAATATGGATTACTAAAATACTAAGTTAGCCAGGAAACTGCAAAAGTATCGATATGCAAGCGGCTAATTCAACCGCCTGGTTGTTGAGTGATGATAGGGAGGCCTTACTCGATGGTAGTGCAGCTGGAAAAGCCATGTTTCCGTCGCATAATGCTTTTAGATATGAATATGGGGTTTCGAGGTGTTTTTTATTTAGGGGTTCGCCTAGAATAACAGCAGGATCGATGCAGTTGACGCTGAATTGCGGCTTGTTTTCGGCGACGAACTTCCATACTGCCCTTTCGGCCTCGGTCTTGCTCGCGTTGTACACGAATATGCCGCGCGTGGGTTCGTAAGGTGGAGGAGCCCAGGCAAGCTTCAAAGCCTCTTCATTCCATGTATCTCGCTCTACATGGGTGCTATTCCCTGGAACACACATCGTGGCAGCCGAGATTGAGCCAGTATAGACGAACGCCTTCACCAACGGCTCCCTCAGGGCAGCGTGCAGGATTGAAGTAGCACCGGCGACGGTTTGAGGTACGACTTCGTTTGGGTCTGGAGAAAAGGTGGTGATTGTAGCTACATGGACAATTGCAGACATGCCTTTCACTGCATCATCGAAGGCATCACTAGCAGCCAAATCGGGAACAAAGACTAGCTCAAAATCACCGTCGTCCGCGTAGGATTTGAAGACATCTTGGACAAGCCAGGATGATTTTTTAAGATCTCGTACCGTGCCCCGAACTTTATAACCACGTTGAAGGAACTCTCGGACTACGTGTGATGCCACGAACCCATTTGCTCCTGTTATGAGAACCCATGAGCCTCTGGGGATGGTTGTGATGGGCTCAGCCATGGTCGCTGATAGTGGATTGTTCGGAATGAATTTGAAGGTTTATTTTGTTTTTGTTCTGCTTGGAACAGTGAAATGTGGACTCACTTCTTCGAAGAAAGGCTTGGTTCTTATAGCAGTCAGGACTATACTATGGGCTTGGAGGGTTACGCGGCTCACAGTGGCTCACATTGTCAGTTTCGAAGCACAAATGGCGGTCTCTGACAAATCTAGATACTTTGATCCTAGGTTAGTTCCAATCCCTTGATTTCCAATCTGCTTAAATTCAGTTCCGGGGCTGGATCACGAAACTGTGTTTGATTGGTGGCGCGATTCTGGGAGAATGAGTGAACCCACAATCATTCGAAAATGGCAGGAGCAAGTCTTGGCATTTCTAGTTCTGCAGTTCAGGCACCATATAATCTAATGGACTGAAGGAATTGGAGCTCAACTTACTGAGATTCCCGTCGTAGAAATTTAAGTGCGCATATGGGATTGAAAATAGGGCGTATATACTCTACCATCCATTGTGGATTTGTTAAGTCGCTTGGCTAATCATGACGCTTGATTCTCATACATATCCACATTGATACAAATATAACACTGCATCAAAGGAATATATTTTTAATTGTATTACATAAGCCTGGATGTTACATTTTATAGAGGCTTGACAGGACGCACAATTTCAACGCCCCCAACAAACTTGCAGAGGAGTCGCTCTAGAAAGCCTAGTGTCTGAGGTCCACCATTATGCTCCACCATCTGAACCAGGCCTCGTAAATGGCGTCTAAACGTGGAGATATCACCGAGCCGTAACTAAAAATTTTAGAAACCCGTCAGCAGTTTGGTTGGTGAGAAGACTGTGCATTATTCTTACCTCATCATATGCTAACAGTATGCCAATGGCAACGGTCGAATTGCTGATCAACGACGATATCTCGAAGGAGATTGCCTCGCGTAGAGCCTGCATACAACACAGCTTGTACTGAATTGCTAGCTTCGTGTAGTACTGCTGCTGCTGTTGCTGGAGGTGTCGGCAGGCGGCGAGAAAGATACCATTCAGAGAGCCAACATTAGTGAGGGTCAGCCGCACCCACTCCTTTGTCATTAAATCAAGATATCTCTCTGAATTTACGAGCTTGTTACAGTGCTGGTCCATATATGGAACTACGACTCTTACGTCTAGGCTCGGTTAGTCAAACAGTGTGATGTTCATACATTAAAAGCAGGTAGGTTTCCCGATGATGATACCCATGCAAGCGGTGGAGAGGCTTACAATGATCCAGTAGAAAGTGCTCGATCGGTTCAAAAGGCCTTGCAAAACTCTTAAAAGGGTCTCTCCGGTCCGAGGCGAGCAGGGTTATAGGGCTGGGCAGGACCGGCTGCTCTGTATCAACTGCGTTAGGTCTTGGCAGCGCGCTGCTCCTAGGTGCGATACTTCGCTCCTTCAGTCCCTGGAGTTCTTCTGGGATCTGGCTAGCTTTTCTAGCCTGATATTCTATTGTTCGGAGGCGTCTTGCCTTGGCGTGAGCCGTTCGAGCGGCATGCGAATGTGCTCGCCCCTGCTCCTCGGCCGGCATAGCCTCTCCTGGGTAACACATGTTGATAAATTGTATCCTTCCCGGTTCGTTCAACTTCATGATTAGATACTCCTTGCTGAACTGAAGCTCTTGGAATCGCTAGGGAACGGCGTACGCGATTTCGGAATGTGTAAGGACGTAAGAGTCGGCTAGGAACAATGCATAGTTCCAGCTTCTGTGATAACAATCTATGTGTGCACATTTCGAATACTACGATGTGGATTTATATTGGATGTCATATCATTTGCCTGGCTGCAGCTTATAACGCTTACTCAACCAAAGCCATAATGGCAAATGGCACATTCATGGGTAGGGTAGACGCATTTGTCAGCAGCTAAAACCTTCCCCGCTATCTTTCTTTCGTGCCAAGACTTGCTCCTTCTAAATGAGGCAAAGACTAAGTACTTAAACCTATTTGAACAGGTGAATCTAAGACTGGGGCGCCTATTAGAGACCTGTCCACCTTACCGCTTCTATACTTCATAGGCGCACTTGCTATCCACCATATAATCTCGTCCGTCGGTCTGCATACCACTTTGCACTACGGCTTACAAGCCTAGGCTGGCTCGGCCGGCTCTTCTTACTAGAGTACGCCCTAGCTCTACGCTCGTATATAGTCTTCCACTAGCAGGCCCAGAACGAGTACACAGACTGGGGTCCACGGCTCGATGAGTTCCACAAGAAGTTCGTTGCTCCCTGGTTGAATGTCTGAATCGTCGGAAGGAGGTATTGAGGGTGCTTATATACCCACCTTCCCAATAAGTCCAAAGTCACCCAAAATATTAGAAATCAAAGTGCTACTCCCAAGTTTTTTAAGTGTCTACTGGGTTCAAGAACCCTCCGTTTCTAGGAATCAGAATCACACTATATACAATTACATACTAGGTATCCTACTCTCAAATTCCAAGACAAACCCCCTTCATGGTAGACTTCCCATCCTTGTTGGAAAATATCTGAAGATTGTTAATCACAACTGTTGGACTGCCGCCCACATTTTAACAAAAGCCAAGTCAAATTACACGCCTTAAGGAAAGAGCGCGGTGGTTTAATTGTTCTGCAGATTCCGGATAAGAAATTAATTTGATTAGGGATTCAGAAAATGCTGTAAATGCCCCTGAACTATATTGTGAAAGGCTATCCTTCTAGATGCATTCAATATCTTCATTGATGGGAGAGTTAGGGAAGATGCTTATATATTTGTCTTACTTTGTTTATATATTCACTAGCACCGCGATCTAGATTGTACATCGTTCCACAACAACATGGCACCTATAAAGTGTCTGAGATATTTCTTTCGCTCCTCCTTGACTAAGTAACCTTGATTAAAACGGTGAATTAATTGTCAATCCTTGGCGGATGGGTAAAAAGGTGAGAGGTTGTTGAAGAAAATGTCGATATTTGTGCCGCTTATCAATAGGCATAAGAGTGGTATTGAGGGAGTTTGTATAACCCCATACCTCATTCATATGTTAATTAGTATCTTTACGCTTGTGATAAGTGGTATCTTTTTATATATTGTAATATGTAAAGGGGATCTAAGATATTTCAACAGTTGCTCCTTGATGACAACATAAACTAGCTGATAATCATTATCAACTTGACAATGCTTGGGAAGTTTGACTGAAAAGATGTGAGGTTCAAGCAGTTCTAAGATAAATGACGGGCCTGATGAGACAGAAAAGTATAGGTTATGGCACTGCGATGATTAACTAGTAGACTCTGGACCACATGAACTGAGCGTACTTGGGATTCGTGGTTGCCTACCTAGGAAGAAGGGTATTACGGGAGTTTCTATACCCCACATACCACTCTCCAATTCATACCCATTCACGTTATCCATGTCCCTCAAATGGCCTCACACTTTTGGAATGTTGTATCCCTATCCACTACTATGAAATGATATTGCATCATCAATCAGTGCTCAACCTCCAAAGCCCATCCCCTAAATAATGCCCCTCCTCAACCACCGGTCCCTTTCCCTTCTCCTTTGTCTCCTTGGTCCCCATACTCAGCAATCCCACCGCACACACCTCCTCCTTGCCCTCCGCCCATATCACAACTGGTTCCCCAGCCTCTAGTTCCCTACCTCCATACCACCCCTCCCTTTCCCCCCGTTGCGCTGCCGTAGGTTCCCCGTATATGCCTTTTTCGTCAGAATTTCCAGAGGGGAGGCGACCGCCGGTGGAGGTTAAGCCTGGGGCCATTAAAGTGGCCCCAGAGAGCACGAATCGGATTGCCCCTCGATCGATGCGCAGAGCAGGGAAGGCGGTTGGAAAGCGGTGCACAAGGCGCAGGTGGGGGAGCAGAGCGTCGGTCATGTGTTGGTAGAAGAGGGGGGTGGGGCCGATGAGGTAGAGCGTTACTCTTTCTGGTCTGCACATTAATACAACAGTTAGCATCAACTATCCCAAATGTAATTTTTAGAGTTGTAGAGGGGAAATGTGGAGCACGCGCACAAGCTGGGCGTGGATAAGGGGATCTGAGAAGGACGCACATCTTCATAGCATCCAACTGCTCCTTCTTCGGAATAATCTCATCGATATACGGTGCTAACAACGGGTATGTATTTACGATCTGGGTTCTGATGGCGCGTTGAACGGAGGATTTGACTTTTGATTTGGAGCCGGGGGAGATACTACGCAAGACATAGTTAGCGCACGCGCATATGATTTGAGGACGGAGGGAGAGGGAGGTGAGGAGGGCGTACTCTTTTTTGAACATCTTGAGGAGGGCGGTTGGGGTACCTTAGGTGTTGTGGTGAGAAGGGTAGAGAGTCGCGATTTTGAATTGAGTTGATGTGGAGGTGCCCCGCTATGCGGGGAGCGAGAGGAGCAGAGATGCAGGTTTATGGAGGGGTAGGAATCATGTGATTAAGGGGCTCGTCGAATGGTTCCAATTCGTTGGCAAGAATTACTCCTGTTTCCCAGAGAATATCGAAGAAAGGATTATTAAAGAGAAAGAGATATCGCCTCACACGAGTCTCATAGGGCAGGTTTGGAATCAACGATGTTCATTATAGTTTTATCTCCAGTAACCCTTCCCCAGGAAAACTATCCTAGAGGATCAAACCACCAACCCCTACTGATGATCAACATGAGTAACAGTGCCATCCTCTCCAACATGGACATTCAGCCTTGACAAATTAGTCTTTAATATTCGCATGGCTCGATATCAAGAGCTCACCTCTCTGGCTTGAAGTCCTTGGTAACCATCATTCCAGGCTCAATGACCCTAGTCTCCTTGGGAAGCTCTGACTTTGCGAACGTCTGTCCCAATCAGCATTGAAATCCTCTTCCAAAGTTCCCCGGGTTGATCAACATACAACAGCATCAGAAGTCTCTCCAATCTTCTTTCCCACCAACTTGTTCTGCCATTGAGCAGTCTTGTCTCCGCCAGCGGAGTTCGTAATAGGATCAACAAGAGGCATGTTGAGGATTGATTTGGTATTAAAAGGTCTGTATTGAAGTTTTGGAAAGTAAAATTGTAAGTTTCTAGAGAGAATGTAATTCTTCGAATATCTTGTAAGAATCATTAGTTCTTGAAGGCAAATAAAGCCGCGTTTGTACTTCTTGATTAACACCCAGTATGACGTACGCATGTCACGTGACTATCTAAGAAGATTGTCCCGTGGTCGATTCCAACCTCATCTCCTCTTTTACTTTTTTCCTCTCTTCTTTTCTCTTCCCATTCCCATCTAATATCAGCTTCTTTCGACTCCCTTTCTCTCGTTCAACTGAACATTATGCATCTACGGTATATTACTTCATCAATACCCCCCCCCCTGTTTCATCAGCGCTCCCTCGAATTTCGGATGGCTTGCCAAGCCTTTAACTCAGCCACCACGGAGGTCCTCATCGCGTTTTTCGCGATTCAGCGCTTCGTCAAGCGCCTTGTAGATAGTGGACACAGTGAATCGAATATGGGTCAAAAGCTCTTCAGATGAACTTGCAAAGACCTCGAGGTGATCACGGTGATTATGTCTTGCCTACCAGAATCTGCGCGTCTTCGTTCTTTAGCGCCAGTCACGTCCACAGCTTCACGTAACACATCCCAAAAGGTAAAGTCCGAAATCTTGCTTGCAGGGCTGGCATACCCACGCCACAAATGGTTCCTCATGGCCCTATGAGAAGACTCAGAACCATCGGCTAAACCCCTATCAAGGATCCCAGCTTGAGCGTTCTAGGCTTCGCCTCAAAATTAAAAATAAGCATTCTAGTTGGGCTTCTTTTGCTTTTGACACCTTCCTTCTATTAAGTTGTTTGTCTTGTCAGTCGATGTCAATCTTTCATTTCTGTAATCCGCCAAAAGTACATCACACTCCTTGAGCCACTGTAGGATTTGTGCTTCGTTGTTGGCTCGAGTCATTGGTTTTATCCACATTGTTTCACATACAGATCAACATGCGCACAACACTTTTGGGACTTCTAGCGACTGTCGCATTTGTTTCTGCGACGGAAACGACATGCGCGAACTTGGAAGAGATCGTTTCGAGAGTACCTTGTGGTTGTCCAGGAAGACTGTCGAAATGCCTCGGATCGAAGGTTGACCTCGAGCAATGGGACCAGGTGAACCAATGCCTCATCCAGAGTGGCTGCGCGGAGGACGACGCTATGGAGGCTACTATATCGTTTGCAGATGAATGCAACGGAAATGTGCCTTCAGAAGGTCAAGATGAATTGAAGAGGAGAGATGTTTCTTCCTCGACGGACACTTCGGGTTCGGGTTCAACATCAGATTCCGCATCGACTACTACGAAAGATTCTGCGAAGACCACTACTGCGAGTACTACGACGACGAGTGCGAAGACAACTGCCACGAAAACATCAGCAACAACCTCCACCTCTTCCCCCTCGAGTGCGGCAGCTTCCACGACATCCGATTCGTCCACCTCAGATTCAACTACGTCGAGTACAACGAGTACACCATCTTCTACTACGAGCTCTTCCTCGACCACAAGCTCCAGCAGCACATCTACAACAACAACAACAACAACAACAGGAAGCAGTTCTTCTACCTTGGTATGCTCAGTCACGAATATGATTACCACAACAGCCTGCTCAGTCACAGGAGGTAAAACAATCACTTGCACTCCGACAATAACACCAACAACGACTTGTGCTCCAGGCGTTATCTGCCAAACCGATAGCGCTGGCAATGGAATCTGCCTCCTAAAAGACGACCATGTCTATACTTCCGGTCTCATAGTGGCTATTGTCTTCGGAATTGGCATTGCCGCAGCAGCTATCGGTATAATCGTTGTGCAAATACAAGCTCGCAATGCCAATAAGGAGAGAGAAAGGGAGCGATTGGCTTTACTCGGAGGATACACTCCAAAGGGAAAGGACAGGGCTTTTGCTGATGTGGAAGCCTCAAGGCCTTATACACAGCGAAATCCTTCGGAAGCGAACATGCCGTTGATTGCACCGGGAGGGACACAACAATTTCAGCAGTATAATGCCCCTGATGTATCACCACATGATGCGCCGAGATTACATCCAGGATTGGAGGCTTTAGGGCAGGGGCAGTCGCGATGAAGCAGGGAATGCAAAGAAGGGAATTTCTGCATCATTTAAGGCGTAAGGGGAGTTCAAAGTCAGCTCAATTCGTTGAAGATATATCCGATCACGTTCAATAATGCCTTATTTTTTCATAGCGGGGCTTACCATTTACTGTATATTTGAGCGAGGCACGAAAAACTATGACAATCCCATAAGGATACACCACTTCTTCATGCCTACCGTTCCCCTTTGCACTATTTGAAAAATCAAAGAGAGAGATGCCAATCTCTTGACATTTTCTCTGATGGCCTTTCTGCAAAACCCAGCCTCTCCCCCCAAGTTCATACAGCCTCGAGCTTCCATCTACCACCGCGATTTCTACGGCTCTCCTCTCGCAGACTCTTACCTTAGCACCCCCTTATCCAAGCATTCACATACCTCCCCTCGGGAGTGCGCTCGACACTAGGCTATGTAATCACTTAATATAAACTTTATAGCAACATCAATTGGCTAAGCTTTCTGATCTGAACACTTGGCTTTGTTTTCTCGCATGTTGACTTCCTGGTTTTTGTTCATTTTCATATCTTCCAAGACAGCAACGGTATAGATATTGAAAGCAAAGAATATCACAATTTCATTCCTATGTCTCTATTTGCAATCATGGAAATATTACTTTACATGTCTTCTATCAAAATACTGGTCACTTTGATGAAGGAAATAATTTGAATTCATGTTAAAGTCACTTGTTGGTTGAAAGAATAAACACTTTGCAGATGTATTATTGGCTTTGTTCCACTGATAGAATATGACTGGTGTTTCATATATGATTTACTGACTTTTCCTCCTGTTTTTGTATCTTGTCATGTAGTTTGCAGTATATATATGGATATATTTGCCCCATGTTCAATCTTTCAGTCTCTAATGCAGTTGCTAGGAACTTAAAGACCTTGAACCTGATGTGAGGGAGGAATTAAGGTACTATCTGTAGATATAGTTTATCATCAGAGATCGGTGTTAGGAAGGAAGTATGTGTGAAATGGGGGGAAGGGGTTTGTTGGGTATGATTTGGGGTGAATATAGGCTGTTGCTATCAGATGAAGCCTTTCTGTCAGCGAATTTCACACCGTTAGAAGCGTTCCTATTCTCATTACTCTCGCTATTCCTCCAAGGTCGCTACCCGAACTCAGTCATATCACAAAGCGTTTTGCCCTCACATCCTCAAGTACCAGCTGAAGAATTATTTTCAGTCTAAACTCCTGAAGCACAAATCATCCCCTTGCCTTCCAGGCCTGGAGCTTCTCTGGATAGTCCATGAAGATGAAACTAAGAGAAAGGAGATGGGATATGCAAACCTCCTAGGAAGATTGAATGTTAGTGAAAGTGCACCAGGAGCAGAAATCTTACAGTTCCTTATCTTTCTCATCCTATCCATGAACTATCCACATCTCGGAACGGATTACACATTCGCCACTTCGTCACCTACCCACCCCCCAACCCGGTTATAAACAAAGTACGGCCCCCAAGTTCTGCTCTATTCAAGATGGGAAAGAATAATTGAGATCTTCATTGCGGATAATTTAGTGGCTGAGACATCAAGCAGTAGGATTTGAGTATAAGAAGATTGGGGCAGAAATACATTTGTGCGTTCTTCTGTTTCTACGTTAATGGAATAATGGAGGGAAAATGTGTTTGTCAACAGTGCAAAGATGATAACAATATATAAACATTTGCAAACAGGAGAAATGTTCTGAAAGCAGGGGCTAATACTGTCTGGAACTCAAGCCCAAACCCTATCCCTCTCTTCACCATCAAAGAGTTTCACCTCACTCTAATTTTTATAGAAAATGAAATTATACCTGCATTAGATTGAGGACAGTGTCAAAGCGCTGATCCGAAGCTTTACTGACGTCTTGGTAGTAAACTTGTTTTGTGTTTGCTTTCTGCCATTCTAATTTTTGGTGTTTCTATACTGATGGAGCCCTGAAACCTGCATCTTCTGAGCTGATGGTATGTGGTGCGAATGAGGGATCTGCATGGTCTTTAGGTATCTGGAGGTGAATGCTTGAATGCTTTGGAATTCAGAGAGGGGAGGGTCGATTTTTATTTATTTTTGTTAATAGAAGGTAGCTGAAGAATAACAACTTGCATGGCTTTTGAAAATATTGTCCATGCCAATTTTTATCAAGCTTCTACTGCTTTAGTCCCTGCAGGTGCTTTACATGCTTCTCATATATATACCACTGTCATCAACGTGACATTCGTCATGAATCCGTAGGCTTATTCTAGCATTGTAACACAACAGCAATAGTCTTGGTAATGATGAGTCTTCTCAGAATTTCCTATGGTTATATTAATTGACTGTTCTTGGAACATTTATTACTCATCAAAGGTTCCTCATAGTTTTTAGAGGGGCTAATAGTAACAGTAATAACACACTTGACAATGATAATATCCTTCGCAGCAATATACCCCCAGATTTAATCATTTATCTTCCGTGGCCCTTACATGTCAGTATCTGACTTAAAGACTGTATCAGTACTCAACAAAACCTGCACAAAGATCAACACACTCTCAGAACCACATGCACGGGTCTTCACTTTACCCTCAGACATTAATGTTCTGCAGATGATGATCTAGGGCGAATAAATAGGGGTATTTATCGTCTTCATCACATGATGTAGATGCACCAAGATTTGAAATTGAGGTGAATGAATGTAGAATTTTGAGACAAGTGAGTTGTGGATGTCCTTTTTTTATAGTGTATTTGCTCCACTGAATGTAAATTGCCTCTTCTTGCAGGCGTTAGTGAGAAATTGGTTGGGTATACCTTCTCAGCAAGAACTCAAAAATATTTATCAATGTTTTCCTGCCATTCCAAACATTTCCAATATCGAAGTCTTCCCAAAATTTCTCTTCATCCACTGCCTAATAAATCTCAAACTCTTGCTCTTCGACCCAGCACTTTATCTGATTTAGACGATATTGTATCTGTTGTTCAAGATGGACAATCTGATAATACCATGGCTAGCTAGCGTTTCCCCTATCGCCAAGAATTTCCCTCCGACTACCTTAAATGGGTCTGAATTGAATATGAAGAATACCTGGCTCAACCAGAGAAATACGCCATTCTTATCGTGACGGCACGCGACAATGATTGGCAACCTATTGCAGTGGGGTGGAACCTTTTGATTCATATACCTCATTGTCACGTATTATAGTGCTCTTTCAAATGAAGTAAAGTATGTGATAATATTCTACAGAACTAAGTAGTGCTTAAGTAAAACAAGAGTATTTATAAAAAGCTTTGCTAAGTGTATTATATATTTGTAGTATATAATTTATCTACTTTGTAATATATCTCTTAGTTTAATAGGTCACTGATTTCTAGAGAACTATTATTAAATAATAAATTATTATCTACTTAATTACCAATTAATTAATTAATTATATTGATTGATAGTATATAGTATATATTTGCTTATTTGTTTACTATTATATATATATTGTATAGTATATAGC
>Ga0182030_10001014_pt1 | contig 56469 bp, 44 predicted proteins | sample 812S3MmetaG_FD_121299 | JGI IMG/M metagenome (GOLD analysis project Ga0182030, IMG submission 121299) | Permafrost microbial communities from Stordalen Mire, Sweden - 812S3M metaG (Illumina Assembly) | ecosystem: Environmental > Terrestrial > Soil > Wetlands > Permafrost | place: Sweden... | reverse complement strand
CTACTACTACTGGAAAACGGAACACCAGGGGAAACTATTCTGACAAACCGCCGTATACGGACCCGTACGTACGGTGGTGTGAGGGGACGGCGCAGGAACTAATCCTGCGCCTCCTACTCGATTCAGGCGGTTGTGGGGCTTAATTGACGAGATACATGCGCGTCGCGGAGTTGATATATTCCGTAGGATCGAATGCGCCGTCGAAGGTATCGCTCATGGCATCGAGCTTTACGCCAAGCTCCTGAACCTTGAGCCCGATCTCGGGATCGTTCTTATATTTCAGCACGAGCTCATTGTACCTCGACATGGTGCCGCGGATCTCGAAGGTGAGCTCGCCGAAACGCAGTTTCAGGGATTGGACATCCATGAGCTCGTAATAAATAGGCTGTTTCCAGTTCTTGATATCCGCCGCTTTCCGGCCCGTCACGAGGCCGGAGGCCTTCTTGCGTAATTCTGTCAGGAACTCATAGCGTTGCTCCGCATCCGTCTGCCTAGAGAAACGCTGCTGGTATTCTTCCGGTTTCACCTGCAGGAGCGCCAGGTTTTGGTTGAGGATGGTATCGTAATGGATCTGCAGCTTTTCGAGGTCATTGGTGACGATCTCCCATTGCTGTTCTATGAGGTCTTTGTCATAGTCGAACTCGCCTAACTTGGCTGTGAGGAGGAACATCTTCATGCTTTGCTCCTTCAGCTCTTTTCTTTTGCCGGCCTGGGTATTGATATAGGAATTGATGCCGATGAACAGGGCCTGGAAGGCAGGTCCGGCGATGGGGGTGGCGGAGGTGATGTTGCCGCTGATGGTGACCATATCCGACAGGACCGACATGGCGGGATCCTTATCCTTTACTTTCTCGATATAGTTATAGAATCCTTTGTACCATTCCTGGTAGCCGGGATATTTCATCGGGTCGCCTGTCTCGCTGAGGGTGGCAAAGAAGCTTTTGGCGCTGTTGAAGAGCAGCAGCGGCTTGATCTCCTTATCCATCGACACCAGGTTGATGATGGCCGACTGGTAGTTAGCCTGGTAGACATAGAGTTCGTTCTCTTCTATGGCCTGTTGTTTTTGTTCCAGGGCCTGGACCCGCTGCAGGAGCTTGTCCGCTTTATCGCGGGCATCGCGGGATGCGGCAATTTCCAGGTCGAGGGAATCCACCTTGTTGTCGAGCCGGGAAAGGGTCTGGTCGATGCTTTTTGTCTTTTTGTCAAGGTTGTCCTGGATATCGCTCAAGACCTTGTTCCGGATATTCTTGTCTGAAGCGAGGGTGGTGTCTGCAGTCTGTCCGAAGGAGGTCTGCAGGAAGAGTATGCCGGACAGGATTAAAAGGTACTTTTTCAAATGATTGAATTTTGGGCCTCAAAAATAACGGTGAAAAGCCAAAAAATCTATTAGAAAGGGGTTAGAAGGTTATTGGAATCGTAGATTTACGATAGAAATCGAGGGACTTTGCTCTTTTTTAACAATCCTTTCTGATGTAGGTTTGCATATCCAATTCCAATGAACCAACCGTGTTCAATATCCTGAAAAAGCCAAGGGTTCCGTCTCCAAGGGAGTAAACCTTCAAAATTCAATCTTTCTTTGAAAGACCCTCGACTAACCTTGAGGGTTTTTTCGTTAAACGGCATCCGACAACGACGCAAACGTAAAATCCCTGATTTTCATCGGCGGAATCATCGCCGTCCCGCCGCCTTCCCCACTCACTGTCCGTTCCGGTTTTCCCAGCGCTTCCAGGTTGTTCAGCATGATAATCGGGCTTTCATTGAAGCGAAAATTTTTGATCGGGAATTTGATCTCTCCATTTTCAATATAGAAAGTACCATCGCGGGTAAGGCCGGTGTACAGCAGCGTCTGGGGATCTATTTCGCGGATGTACCACATCCGGGTGACGAGGATGCCTTTCTCGGTGCCTTTGATCATTTCTTCCAGGCTGGCGGTGCCCCCCATCATGATATAGCCGTCGGGGTTAGGCACCGGTTTGACGCCTTTTTTTTGCGCCCAATAGCGGGAATAGACGAGGTTTTTGATGACGCCTTTTTCTATCCAGGTGACCTTTTCGCGGGGCATGCCTTCATCGCTGTAATTAGTGCCCGGCAGTGCAGGGGCCCAGGGATCGGAATAGATGGTTACCTGTTCGTCCACCAGCTTTTCGCCGAGCCGGGTCTTACCGCCGGGTAGGCTGAGGAAACTACGACCTTCATCCGCGCTGCGGGCGTCCAGTGATCCGTAGAGATTTTCCAACAGGACGACGCCTGCTGCCGGTTCGAGGATGACGGTATATTTGCCCGGCTCCAGCGCGCGGGCGCTGCCGGAGTGAGCAGCCTTCCAGGCGGCAGTTGTCGATGCGGCCTGTACATCCAGCTGGGAAATATCGTTGTACCCTTTGCTGCTATAGCCGGAACCTGTTCCGTCTGCGGTTCGCATGGTGATGGAGAAATCGACCCCTGTCTGGGTATGATAAGCAAACAATCCATGTGAGTTCATCATGGCTGAAAGGCCAGCGCCATGCTCAAGATACCCCGCGGCGGTGAGACCGGAGTCTTTGGCTATCTGCAAGCTTTTGGCCACATAGTCTGCCCGTTGTGCGGCGGTGATAGCCGCTGTAGCCGGGATAAAGGCCTGCGGAACGGCCCCATAGGTCTGGGCCGGAAGGAAGGGCATATACTCCGGGTTTTCCGGGGCCAGCGTTGCCAGCTCTTCCGATCGCCGCACTGCCTTTTCCAGGGAGGCGTCGTCATATTCATTGATAGTAGTGACGCCCTGTTTCTTGCCAAACACGGAGGACACAGCCAATTCGGTAGATCTCGATACGCCGCTGGTCGATACGGAATTCCGGGCATAGCGCAGGTTGCCGCCTTCATTGCCGGATATCGATGCCTGGCATTCATCGGCCTTGGAATAGCTGAGTACTTTTTTTAATAAGGTCTGAGCCTCGTCTGGTGTTAAAAGAGCCATATCAGATTTTTCTTGCAGTGTTAATCACATTAATTCCGTTGAAACGGGTTGTCGATGCGCCGTGAGAGACGGCATTGGATTGTTCAGGCTGTCCTTTGCCGTCGAAAAATGAACCCCCCAGCCGGTAATCCTGCGCGTCGCAGATGGCCGCGCACGAATTCCAGAACTCCCGGGTATTGGCCTGGTAAGCCACATCTTTCAGCATGCCGGTGATCTGCCCGTTGCGGATTTCGTAGAATAACTGGCCGCTGAACTGGAAATTATAGCGCTGCTGGTCGATCGAATAGGAACTGTCGCCGATGATATAGATACCTTTCTCCACATTTTTGATCAGGTCGTGCGGGGCCAGCGGCGTCTTGCCCGGCTGCAGAGAAATATTGGCCATACGCTGGAACTGGACGTCCCGCCAACTCTGTGAATAGCAACAGCCCTGGGATTCCTTCAGTCCTATGATATGGGCCTGATCGCGGATCGTCTGGTAATTCACGAGGATACCGTCTTTGATAATATCCCATTGTTTTGTCCCTACTCCTTCGTCGTCCCAGCCGACGGCGCCCAGGCTGCCGGGCTGCGTTTTGTCGGCGACGATATTCACCAACGGGCTGCCATAGTTGAATTTCCCGGACTGCCATTTGTCCAGGGTGAGAAAGCTCGTTCCCGCAAAATTGGCTTCATAGCCCAATACCCGGTCCAGTTCCGTGGGATGACCACAGGATTCATGGATCGTCAGCCACAGATTGGTCGGATCGAGCACCAGGTCGTATTTGCCGGCCTCTACCGATTTGGCGGTCATTTTATCATGCGCCTGTGTGGCCGCGAGCTGCGCATCTTCCAGCATATCATACCGGTCGCGGTATAAGGTCGTGAGGCCCTTGATCTTATTTTTCTCGTCCGGGATCATGTATTCATAGCCCATTCCCCTCGGCGCGCTCAGCGCATCGCGCCGCTCGAACTTACCCGATTGACTGTCGATCCGCGTCACGGTGAAGGTAGGCCAGATGCGGTGGATGTCCTGGTCGATATATGATCCGTCAGTAGAGGCGAAATATTTTTGTTCATTGACGAGGAAGAGGGCTGAGTCGATGAAATTCGCTCCGTTCTTCATGGCGGCGGCATTGACGGCCAGCAGCAGGTCGGTCTTTTCCCTGATCGGTACTTCGAAGCCGTTCTTTTCTATCGGGGTCTTCCAGGTGACTTCTCCATATCCTTTCTGAGGCGCCAATTGAACGGGTTCCGATTGCAGCCGGGCGTTTTCTTTGGCAATGGCTACGGCCGACGCGGCCGCTTCTGCGATACCGTCCGTATCCAGTTTATCCGTCGCCGAAAAGCCCCAGCAACCGTTGACAATGACCCTGATACCCATCCCGTATGATTCGGTATCAACCGTATTCAGAACTTTATCTTCACGCGTAATGATGAATTGGTTGCGATAGCGGCCGATGCGTACATCGGCATAAGTAGCCCCTTTCGACCTGGCCGCATTCAGCGCGGTATCCGCCATTCTCTTTTTCAGTGCGGTATCGACCGTCTCCAGTGGCCGGCCGGGTAGGACAGGTGTGCCCGACAGCGGTATCCGGCCGAGCAAAAGGCCGCCGGCGCCCATGCCGGAAAGGTGAAGGAAGTCTTTTCTTTTCAAAATATAGTTTTATATCTCTAATATAGATTTTATTTTTATTCTTCAATTGATTATTCCCCATGCTCAGGAAAAAAACCGTTTGGCTAACCATTTTTCTTTTCACCGTTTTGCAGGTTGTGCTGGCCCAACAGCAATATAGCACTCTCACCGAGGCCCTGCAGTCCTATTACATGTTATCGGGTAAACCCGGACCGCGCAGCGTCAACTGGATCAAGGGCGGGGAACAATATTCCTTTATTGCCGGAACAGATATCCATACCTTCGATCCGAAGACGGGAGAGGAAAAGACCGTTTTCAGCAATAGCGGGCTTCATTTTCCCGGCACCGATCATGCATTCGATTATGAATCATTCGAATGGTCGAAGGATTCCAGGCATATCGTATTCCGCAGTAATTTCAGGCATATCTACCGTCGCTCGGGTATTTCCGATTATTATATCTATGATGTGGATTCTCATCAACTGCATCAGGCCGTCAAAGATGCCCGTTCAGCGGAACTTTCACCGGACGGATCGAGTGTTGGGACGGAGCGTAACGGCAATCTCTTTGTTTACAACTTTGCCACTGGCGGAGAACGGCAGCTGACCGTCGATTCCACGAGCGAGACCGGCATATTCAACGGGCACTATGACTGGGTATATGAGGAAGAATTCGGTCAGGCACAGGCATGGAACTGGTCGAAAGACAGCCGGTACATCGCCTTCTGGCAATTCGATGAAAGGCAGGTGCCCATTTTCCAGATGACTAACTATGAAGGCTTCCACTCCGATCAGATCAGCATTCCCATTCCGCAAGTCGGAGATGCCAATCCAGCAGTCAGGATCGGGGTGATCGACGTTTCCTCCGGCCGGAAAATATGGCTGAAGCCCGATGAGACCGGCGATTACTATATCCCCAGGATCTACTGGACCAGCAATCCCGACGAACTGGCCGTCATGACGCTCAATCGCAGTCAGAACCACATGAAGCTCTATTTCTTCAACGTGAAGACCGGCGAACATCGTGTCGTTCTCGAAGAGCAGAACAGTACCTGGATGGCCATTTTCAATTTCTATACCGACGTCAACGATATGGTGTATTTCCCCGAAAAGACCAAAGACTTCTTTTGGGTTTCGGACCGCTCGGGCTACTATCATATCTATCATTACGGCTACGACGGCAGGCTGATCAATGCGGTCACGAAAGGCAACTGGGACCTGATCAAGGTCAGCGGCATCAATCCCGATACCCGGACGATCTATTATCTTTCCTCGGAAACGTCGCCGCTGGAACAGCAGCTGTATTCCATCCGGTACGATGGTTCGGAGAAGAAGAAACTGACACAGGTAGAAGGCTATCATGACATCAATATGTCGACCAATACCGATTATTATATCGATGAATACAGTAATGTACATACGCCTACGCAGGTAGGAGTGTACAATTCCCAGGGAAAACTGGTCAAACAGCTGGAAGACAACCATGAAGTCAGCGAATTTATTTCCAAGCATGCCTATTCGCCCCAGACGATGTTCAGGTTCAAGACTTCGGATGGGGTCGACATCGACGGTTATATGATCAGGCCTTTTCATTTCGATTCTACTAAAATTTATCCGGTCGTCATGACGGTTTATGGGGGACCTGAATCACACGATGTTTTCAACAAGTTTGCCGTAGATGGCTGGCAGCAATGGCTGGCGCAGAATGGCTATATCTGTGTCAACATCAACAACAGGGGCGTGGCCAATTACGGCAGTAAGTTCATGAAGATCGTTTACAAGCAACTGGGAAAATGGGAGAGCAACGACTTCGCCGAAGCGGCACGCTACCTGGCCACGCTGCCCTATGTCGATAGAAGTAGGATGGCCATCATGGGCACCAGCTACGGCGGCTACAGCACTACGTACACGCTGCTGACCCATCCCGGTGTTTTCAAGGCAGGCATTGCCAATTCCCCGGTCACAGACTGGCGGTTATACGACGATATCTATACTGAGCGGTATATGGCGCCGCTGAACGATAATCAGGAAGGATATAAGAACAGTTCAGACATGACATATGCCGCCCAACTGAAGGACCATCTGTTGCTGATCCATTCCATGAGCGACGACAATGTACACCCCGCCAACACCATGCAGCTTCTGACGGCCCTGACCGACGCGGGGAAGGATGCTGACCTTCGGATTTACCCGATGGGCGCGCATGGTGCGGCATACAATATGCAGAGTTTTGTGCTGATCTCGACGGTGAGCTATGAATTCCTGGAACGTTATTTGAAAAAGTAGATTGTCAATTATGCCTTCGCGTAAGCCGCGGCGAATTCTTTTGCAAAATCTTCCAGCTTGACGGGACCTAGCGGAACTTTGTGCTGCTGATAATCGGCTATCATTATCCCTGTTCTGAGGGCTGCCCCCATTTCAACGAAATTGCGGGCCAATTCCCCGGTGAGGCCTGCGTCCAGGGCTCCTTTCAGGAAATCGGCATCGCTGAATTCGACATAAGGCAGGTCAGGTCTGCCGATCGCCGCTCCCAGGGCGGCCGTAACCTGCCTGGTGGTCTTTTCATCATCTGCAATATACAGGACGCTGCTGCCGCTGAAATTCAACTGTAATAGTTGATCCGCGGCCACGATAGCTATATCGGCTGGATGGACCATTACCAAGGTGGTTTCAGCGCCATAATTATTCCCGAAAAAACCGGCATTTTTGATCATGCCGATATTATTTAAAAAGTTGGTATAAAAATAGGCAGGCCGCAGATGCCGGATATCCACTCCGGACAGGCGGTTCAGTTCCTGTTCTGCGTAGTAAAGCCCGGACACGGGGCCACAGCCGGCCGGCAAGTGGGCGCCGATGCTGCTGAGGTTAACCACTTTTTTGACACCGGAGTTTTGAATGGCGATGGCAAAATTCTTCCCGACCTGGTGAATATATTCTTTCCAGTCGTCGACCTGATAAATGGGAGGCACCATCGTATAGACAGCGTCTGCGCCGGTAAAGGTCTTGCTGAGAAAAGCAATGTCTTCGACTTTTCCGAAGGCTGCGACTGCACCCAGCGCCTCAATAGCTGCCTGTCTTTCCCTGTTGCTGCTGACGATGGTGACCCTGTGACCGGCGGTAATTAGTTTTTGGGCTACTGGTTTAGTGATATTGCCCAGAGAGCCGAGGAGGACGTATTGCATACGGTTTTTTTTGGGACTAACGTTTTTCCGGTCTTTTTTGTTCGATCGGTCGGAAGAATGCATGTGGGGGGTAATGAGCGGTCAGGACCGTCTTCCGACTATGTTCATAACACTTTCCTTGTAGTTGACCCCGATGGGGATGGTAGCCTTACCCAGTTCGATGGTATTGCCATAGATCGACCGGATATGTTTCAGGGCGATGATATAGGATTTGTGTACGCGAATGAAATGGCGGGCAGGGAGGGTTTTTTCCAGTTCGTTCATGGTCTGGTGGGTCACCAATGCATAGTCGGGTGTATAGATCTTCAGGTAATCCCTCATCCCCTGGATATAAAGGATCTCGGAGAAATTGACGCGGAAGAACTTACTGTTCGACCGGACGAAGATATGATCGTCCGAATTGAGGTAAGCCTCCTTAGCGGCTGCTGTGAATAGCCAGCCGTCCAGGATCTTGTTGACGGCTTTGGAAAACCTTTCGAAAGAAATAGGCTTTAGTAGGTAGTCGATTACGTTGAACTCGTAACTTTCGAGCGCGTATTCCGAATAGGCCGTTGTCAGCACTACCAGCGGCGGGTCCTTCAGCCCGCGAAGGAATTGCAGCCCGCTCATGCCCGGCAGCCGGATGTCCAGGAACATAATGTCTATTTCCCCCGTCTTCAATGCGGCCTCTGCCTCCTGGGCATTCCGGTAGACACCGGTCAGCTCCAGGGTGCCGATCCTGGCCAGATGGCTTTTGATCACATCCTGAGCAAGGACTTCGTCTTCGATGATGATACATTTCAGCAAGGGGAAACGGTTTTTAGAACTAATGAAACGGTGAACGAACTCTTATTTAAAATTACGTCAAGCGTATGAGAATCAGGGTAAAGGTCTTCCAGTCTTTCGCGGGCGTGCCGCAGCCGCAGGGCACTTGTCCGGGTCTCGTCCTTTTCCGTCTGGATGATATCCAGATCGTAGTTATCGGGGTACAGCAATTCCAGCAGGCTGCGGCTATGGGCGATCCCTTTTCCGTTGATGCGTTTGGCCTGTAGCTCCAGGTCTGCCGTGGTACTGTTAATTACGTTCAGCACCAACTGGCCGTTGCCTACCCGGAGGGTAATATAAATAAAGGGTTCGCTGTAGCTATGGTCCATGGCATGTTTGAAGCCATTCTCAATAAAGGAAATGAACAGGTAGGGTTCGATGGTGACCCCGGCGGTCGGGCCTTCTACCGTCAGCCGGATATCGGCATTGTAGCGGATCTTTTCGATCTCGATATAATTACGGATGAATTCGATCTCCTTATCCAGCGGGATCCTTTCCTCATTGCATTCATAGATCAGGTAACGCATGATATCCGCCAGTTTGACCACTACTTCAGGCGCCCGATCAGATTTTTGCATGGCCAGGGAATAGACACTGTTCAAGGTGTTGAACAGGAAATGCGGATTGAGCTGTGCCCGCAGATAACGCAGCTGGAAAAATCCGCTTTCTTTCCGGAAGTGTTCCACCTGGCTCTCTTCTTCCATCGATTTGCCGACGAAGAGAATGCCGATGGTCAGGCTCATATTGACGGCCACCCACCAACTGACCCGGATGATGGTGAGGATGCTGAAGGAGACCCAGGCCTGCTGCTCGGGATAGAGCTCGAATTGACGCATCAAGGCGTATAGAGAGAAGATAAAGAGCTGGATGACGAAGAAGGAACCCAGGCTCAGAAGCCAGGGGAGGATGCGACTGCGGTGATGAAAGAACAAGGCGCCGACCAGACGGGCATAGATGAAGTAAAGGGGGAAGACGAGGCCACCGACCACCATGGCGACGATACAACTGGCCCTGTGAGCAGTCAGCATCGTGATACAATCCGTCACCGGGTTCAGGAGCGCCAGCAATATCCAGCAGAAGATCTCTATCCGGGAGGTATGTCTTCTGAGCGTGTCGTTATCGTATTCCATATCAGGGGGTTAGTTAGCCATAAAACTACCGTGAGCCTTTCAGGACAGGAAAAGATTTCGACATATGGGGGCAGGATGTCGATCAATTTGACCTGGGGAAGTTACAAAATCTTAAGGTAGGTTAATGGGCCCCCGCCATCCCGGGCAGTACCTTTGTCGGGTAAAAATCAATGAATATATGGCAAATACAATTTTACATAGGGCAGACACCAGGGGACAGGCCGATCACGGGTGGCTGGTCAGCCATCAATCTTTCAGCTTCGCCGGTTATTTCAACCCGGAGAGGATCCAGTTCGGCATGCTACGGGTACTGAACGACGACATTGTCGCGGGCGGGAGGGGTTTTGGCTCTCATCCTCATGATAACATGGAAATCATCAGTATTCCGTTAGAAGGCAGCCTCGTCCATGAGGACAATCTGGGTCACCGGCAGGTCGTGAGTCAGGGAGAGATACAGGTGATGAGCACCGGGAAAGGGGTCTTCCACAGCGAATACAACAACAGCCCCGACCAGCCGGCCAAATTCCTGCAGATCTGGGTTTTCCCTAACCGCCTGAATGTCGAGCCCCGGTACGACCAGGTGCGGCTGGACCCGGAAAAGGGGCGCAACCGGCTGCAGCAGGTATTGTCTCCGGACCCCGGAGGTGAAGGTTCCTGGATCTACCAGGATGCCTGGTTCCACATGGGCCGGTGGGATGCCGGGCAGGAATTTACCTATGAACTGAAGAAGAAAGGCAACGGGATTTATTTCTTTGTCATCCGGGGGTCGTTTGATGTCAATGGGCAGCCATTGGAAGCCCGCGATGGTTTGGGGATCACCGACAGGGAAACGGTTGCCCTGCGGTCACAGGAAGCTCACTCGGAGATCCTGGTGATGGAAGTACCGATGCAAAATAAAATATAAAAAATATGACAAACAATATAAACGGCATTCACCACATTACCGCTATTGCCGGTGATGCCCAACGAAACCTCGATTTTTATACCCGGGTACTGGGTCTGCGGATGGTCAAAAAAACCGTCAATTTCGACGACCCGGGGACCTATCATTTTTACTACGGCAATGAGACCGGCACGCCTGGCACCATTCTCACGTTCTTTCCCTGGGAAGGCATTACCAATGGGCGTGCGGGCACCGGTATGGCCACGGAGATAGGCTATTCTGTTCCGGTGGAGAGTCTTGCATTTTGGGCTGAGCGGTTCAGCCGGTTCAACGTTCGGCATGGGGAAATAGCCGAGAGGATGGGAGAGACTTATTTACCTTTCGAAGACCCCGACGGATTGAAGATCGAACTGATCGCTTCAAAGTACCCTGATGACAGGAAGGCCTGGGCCACCAATGAAGTGACGGCTGAGGCAGGCACCAAGGGCTTTCATAGCGTTACCCTGACGTTGAGGGATGTGCAACCGACGGCGGCCATCCTGACGGACGTGTTTGGCTACCGGCTGGAAGAACAGGAGGGAGACCGGTACCGCTATCGTACCGATGCGATACCCACTGCGTCGATCGTCGATCTCGTAGCCGCGCCTGCTATGGCCCGCGGGCTGAGCGGTGGCGGCACCAATCATCATGTCGCTTTCCGTGTCGCCAACGAGGAGGTGCAAATGGCGTTCCGGGAAAAGATACTCAGCAGGGGGCTGCATATCACACCGAAGATCAACCGGGATTATTTCTTTTCGTTGTATTTCCGTGAGCCTGGCGGCGTGCTGTTCGAACTGGCGACCGATAACCCCGGGTTCACGGTGGATGAGCCGCTTGACCAGCTGGGTAGCCATCTTAAGCTGCCGGCGCAATATGAACCGATGCGTGCGAGCATCGAGCAATCATTACCTGTTTTACATTAACATATGCATACAAAGAATATTATCGTGGCCGGCAAAACGTTGGCGACTGCCGACCGGGCGTTGATCATGGTTCACGGCCGCGGCGCATCGGCGGAAGACATCCTTTCTCTGGCGGATCACCTGCCGGTGAAGGACTATGCCCTGCTGGCGCCGGAGGCGACGGGCCACTCGTGGTATCCCTATTCATTTTTGGCGCCGCCGGCGCAGAATCAGCCGTGGCTGGGGTCTGCCTTGGATTTGCTGGGGGCGGTGGTGGACGATGTCGTAGCCGCCGGCATCGGAAAAGAGAAGATATTTTTTCTTGGCTTTTCGCAAGGCGCCTGTCTGACCCTGGAATTTGCGGCGCGGAATGCTGCGCGGTATGGCGGGGTGGCGGCTTTTACCGGCGGCCTGATCGGAGATAAGATCTATACCGAGAATTATAAAGGAGATTTTGGCGGGATGCCGGTATTTATCGGTACGGGAGATCATGATCCGCATGTGCCGTTGCAGAGAGTGGAGGCTAGTGTAGCCATGCTGAGACAGATGCATGCCGACGTGACCGAAAGGGTGTACCCCGGCAGACCGCATACTATTCTGGCGGATGAGATCGCGCAGGCGGCGCGGGTGGTATTCGGCGCATAGTGCTCCTGATCTTGCTGAGGAATTCCGGTGACACGCCGATATAGCGGGCGATCTGGTGCTGGGGCACACGTTGCGCTATCAGCGGATATTTTTCGAGGAATTGGAGATATCTTTCTTCCGCAGTTTGGGAAACCGTAGCGTACAGGCGCTGCTGAAGAACACTCAGGGACCGTTGTACCAGTAGCCGGAACATCCTTTCAAATGCGGGGACTCTTTCGAACAGCAGGGCCTTGCCGGGGTAATCGATGGAGAGCAGTTCGCAATCTTCCAGGGTTTCGATAAAAAGGTTCGAAGGCGTGCGTTGGGAGAAACTGGTCAGGTCGCTGACCCACCAGCCTTCGACCGCAAAAAGCAGGATGGTTTCCACGCCCTCTTTGTCCAGGTAATAAGACCGGATGCATCCTTTCAGGACAAAAGCTTCAAAATCACATATTTCTCCTTCTTGCAGCAGGAAGGTCCGTTTTTTCGCGCGCCGATGCCGCAACAGCGAATGGAAGAAGGACAATTCTTCTTCGGTCAGGTGGATATAGGTGGCTACGAACTGGTCGATGGCATCGAACATGGGATAATTTGAAACGAATGTAAAAAGAAAAATCGTCCATCGCTTTAGCAGATCATTAGAGCAGTCTCCGGAATGCTGCCATTTCCGTAAATTTACGGCATGAGCGTCTTACTATTTAACGGCTGCAGCGACAACAGGCCGGACACGACCGGTCGCAGGCTGACCAACTACCTCCACGAACAACTGACCGAGAAAGGATTTCCCGTCACCACATTGCATATATCCGAGGCTCACATTCCTTTCTTTGATATGCACCAGTCTCATCCGCCGGCTGCCGTCCAGGAGATGTGCGAGACTTTTCTGCAGGCCGATCTGCAAATCTGGCTGACCCCGCTGTATCATGGGGGAATGACGGGGATGATGAAAAATTGCCTGGACTGGCTGGAGTTGACTGCCCGGCGTGAAAAGCCTTACCTGACCGACAAGATCGTTGGCCTCGTCTCCTGGGCTGATGGGGGCCAGGCGATGCAGGGCATCAACGCTATGGATGCCGTGGCCAAGGCGCTGCGGGCCTGGGTTGTTCCATATTCCGTTCCGCTCGTCAAAAACCATTTGTATACCGAGGCGCACCACCAGGAATTTGCGTCCGAGCATACCCGCAAGCTGGACAGGCTCATGTCCATTCTTGGCGATGCCCGGCAGTTCCTGGCGTTCATGCCCTGAGTGATAAAGAACGCCGATCACCATACAATCAGCGAATAATGAGAATGAAATTTTTTGTTTTGGCCACTGCGTTTGTTTTTGCCATTGTGAACCCCCTTCACGCGCAGGATCTGCATAGCCGCTGGGACGAGCTGACGGCTAGTGACTGGTCGAAGGCCCTGGACCGGTCTGGCCATACCTGTATATTACCGATCGGCATTCTTGAGAAGCACGGTCCTCACGTTCCTATCGGGTCCGACCTCATCCAGGTCCGGGAATGGGCCGCCCGGGCCACCAAAAAAGAATACGCCGTCGTTTTCCCGGATTACTTCTATGGTCAGATAAATGAGGCCCGACACCAACCGGGCACTTTCGCACTACCGGAAAGAGTGGTATGGGACCTGCTGGAAGCCACCTGCGATGAGATTGCCCGTAACGGATTCAATAAGATCGTCATCATCAACGGGCATGGGGGCAACCCTGAATTGATCCGCTATTTTATCCAGACGAGGTTGGAAAAACGCCGTGAATATGCCGTCTATTTCTTCGAGCCAGCCAACGATAGCACCTATGCCAGGCAACTTGGGGCGTTGCACCAATCCGATCCGGCGGGCGATCAGCATGCCGGCGAAAGAGAGACGTCTTCCCTGCTGTATCTGCGGCCGGACCTGGTGGAAATGGACAGTGCTTCCAATGAGTCCGGCGCCAACCAACATCGCCTGAAGATCCCGAACGTCTATACGGCTATCTGGTGGTATGCTGCCTATCCCAATCATTATGCCGGTGACGGGGCCAAGGCCACCCGTGCCGAGGGCCAACTGATCAACGAACACTATATCGGCCAGTTGGTAGAGGCGCTGCGCGCGATCAAGGCCGATACGAAGACGCTGGAATTGCAGAAGGAGTTTTTCGACCGGGTGAAGGAATGAAAATTAATCATGGAAACAATAGCTGTTTTAGGTCTTGGCAGGATGGGCCAGGGAATTGCGTTTCGGCTTATTCAATGTGGTTATCGGGTATATGTGTGGAACCGAAGCCGGGTAAAGGCGGCAGCCTTGCTAGCCGAGGGTGCCATCTGGGCTGAAAGTCCCGCTGCTGCTGCCCGGTATACTACTGTTATTTTTGCTATGGTGGCAGATGATACTGCATCCGAAGCAGTGTGGCTGGGTACAGACGGCGCCTTAAGCCATATGAGCGCCGGCTCATTCGTGATTGAATGTTCCACCTTGTCTGCGGGGCATGTGAAGAGTTTGGCTACAGCTGCCGTGAAACGAGGGCTCACGTACATCGATTGTCCGGTAACAGGTTTGCCGGAAGCCGCTGCTAAAGGCCAGTTGACTCTGTTGATAGGAGCAGAGCAGGAAGATCTGGAACGCGTAGGGACTGTATTAAGTTCCATTTCAGGCGTTATCCGGCATTTCGGACCTGTAGGAACCGGAACCGCTTATAAGCTCATGATCAACCTGATGGGAGCCATACAGATAGCAGCGCTGGCAGAAGGTCTTGCCCAAGCGGAGCGTTTAGGGTTGAATCGGGAAGTGGTAATTGCAGCTGTTGAGAACAGTGCAGCAGCTAGTCCGCAAGTAATCAGGTATGCCCGTCCAATGGCAGAAAGAAGTTTTTCGGATCATCCTGCCTTTACATTAGGCCTTCGGCTTAAAGATGCCACCTATGGCGTGTCCCTTGCTAACAGTGTTGGCGGCCCTGTGCTACTGGGAGAAGTGGCTGCATCTTGGTTTGCCATTGCGAGTGAGACGGATCCCTATAAGGATGAAGCAACGGTGATCAACGCGATAGCTTATAACCACAACAAAAAAACATGAACGACCTGATCATTGACGAATTCAAATTAAGCGCTAAATTTATAGTATACCGGGCTTCTTACCCGAATAATCGGTAATTTTATACCAAACTGTCATCTTATGGCAACCGATGAAAAGAAATCCTTCGCCGATATTATACAGGGCAGCAAGCCCGTGCTGGTAGATTTTTCTGCAGAGTGGTGTGGCCCATGTAAAATGATGCCGCCGATCCTGAAGGAAGTGAAAGACAAAATGGGTGAGCGGGTCACCATCCTGAAGATGGATATCGACCGGAACCCGGCTGTAGCATCGGCCTACCAGATCCAGAGCGTGCCCACGCTGATCGTCTTCAGGGATGGGCAGATCAAATGGCGGCAGAGCGGCGTAATCAGGGCCGACCAATTGAAAACCGTGCTGGAAAGCGTACTCTGATGCCAGCCAACACTGCTCTGAAGCAAATCCTGGAATATAAGATCGTAGCCATTCTGAGGGGCTGTGCACCCGATCGGATAGTCGATATCGCCGCTGCCCTCGCTGAAGGCGGCGTCAGACTGTTGGAGGTGACGCTCAACTCGCCGGGCGCAATGGAGGCGATCAGGCAGGTGGCGAGCGCCATGGGGGACCGGATGCTGGTGGGAGCAGGGACCGTACTGACCGCGGCAGAGGCGGAAGCGGCTGTCGACGCCGGCGCCCGATTCATCATTTCCCCTACATTGGATATCGAGACGATCCACAGGACGCGGCAATTAGGCGCGATCAGCATTCCTGGCGCCTTCACGCCTACGGAGATCCTCGCTGCCTACCGCAACGGAGCTGATATAATCAAAGTATTTCCGGCAGGCTCTTCCGGAGCTCAATATTTCAAAGAACTTCGCGGGCCGCTGCCACATATCCCTTTAATGCCCACCGGTGGTGTCAACATGGACAATATCCGGGATTTCAAGGCTGCGGGAGCCGTTGCCTTCGGCATCAGCAGTGCTTTGACTCCAGCGGGGCAGGAGAACACCGGACCTGCGCTGCGGCAATTGACGGAGAGGGCAGCGGCATATATAAAAGCCATACAATGAAATTTTTCATCAGCGCCGACTGGGGCACCACCCATCTCAGACTGAGGATAGTGGACAGGGACCGCCAGCAGGTCCTGCATGAAGTCAGGAGTTCCGATGGTATCGCGGCAACGCATGAGCAATGGCGGGAGAGCGGACAGGAGCAGGAAAAGAGACTATCTTTTTACCAGGCTGTTCTCCTTCGTCAGATCCGCCAGCTGCAACCGTCATCCGATCTTACACTGCAAGATCTGCCCGTGGTCATATCCGGCATGGCCTCTTCCAGCGTGGGCATGATGGAGTTGGCTTATCAGTCCGTTCCGTACCATGTCAACGGATCGGATCTTTTCCGGGTCTCGTTGCCGGCAACAGACACTTTCCCTTACTCCATCCTGCTGGTATCGGGCGTCAGGACGGCCCATGACGTCATGCGGGGCGAAGAGGTGCAATTAGTCGGTTGTCCGGCGATCGGAGATGTGAAGGAGGGGCTATATCTTTTTCCCGGAACCCATTCCAAGCATGTGCTGGTCAAAGAGGGTAAGGTCATCGATTTCTCCACTTATATGACCGGGGAATTCTTTCACCTGTTGTCTACCAGAAGTATCCTGGCTGCTTCGGTGGCGGCGGGCGACGCGGACCCGGCGGACGTGGCCTTTCAGCAGGGCGTAAGGGACAGCCGTCATGCCCCTCTCCTGCATAGCGCTTTCCTGGTGCGCACCAACCAGCTGCTGGGTGGTTGGACCAAAGAAGACAATTATCACTACCTGAGTGGACTGGTGATCGGAGAGGAGTTGGGGTACCTCGCCGGCAGCGATACATCGCTGACGCTCGTCTGCACGGGCAGGCTAAAGGACAATTATTCTATGGCCTGCCGGGTGCTGGGCATCGCTGCGGACGTCATTGACGCCGATCAGGCACTGGTGAACGGGCATTGCCGGCTGCTGGAAGCGGGATTTCCCGGTTGAACCCCACGACCGCCGCCGAAGATGAGATTTCCCTAAATTGATTATCTTTGTTATCATTCGATGACTGGTTTCAAGACCATACAAGGAAAGGCCCTGTTGCTGCTGATCACCTTTGTCAGCAACTTCTTCATTGTCTGCCATTGTCAGGCCCACGAGGCGCCGGCAGTCGCACACCGGCATTCCTGCTGTTGCGGGTCGAAAGCTGCGACCGCGCAGCATCCTTCCCATGACGACAACGATTGTCCCGCCACTCACGCGGTCAAATTCAATTTACTGGAAAAGCAAGTGGCTTCGACCTTCTTCGCCGCGGCTCCGATGGTTACAGTGGTTGCTGAACATTTTATCGTTGCGGTCAATGGGGGCTTCGCTTTGGACGAGACGCCTTTCCGGAAAATATACTTTTACAAACATTCTCCGCCGGACTTTCAGTCCCTTTATCAACGCTTTCTCATTTGATTTTGAATAGATGTTCTGTTATTATATTATTCATCTTTCAATTTATCAATATGAAAAAGTTATTTTTTGCAGCCACTCTTTTTATATATTTCTTTTCGGAATCCGCTTTTGCTCAACCGGCTGGTCTTTCTCCTATTCTTACCGGTTATTACCAGGTAAAGGATGCGCTGGTGGCCGGAGATGCGAAGACTGTCGCCGCTGCCGCGGGCGAACTGTTGAAATCCATCAATGGCGTCGATATGACAGCGCTTGCGCCGAAGGATCACCAGGCCTTTATGGCGTTGCAGGATAAACTGGCATACGATAGCCGGCATATTTCCGAATCTTCCGATATCAATCATCAGCGGGAGCATTTTACATCCCTGTCTGCCAATCTGTTCAAACTAGCCAGGCAGGCCCGGCTATCTAACCAGCCTATTTATGAGGACTATTGCCCCATGAAGAAAGCTTACTGGCTAAGCAGTGACACGGCGATCAAAAACCCTTATTTCGGCAGCAGCATGCTGACCTGCGGCAAGGTGTCAACTACGTTGAAACCGGAATAGCGCCCATGAAAAATTTATTATTGTGCCTGCTGACCTGTATGGCCGGGCAGGCGGCCTTTTCACAGGTGGTCATTTCGCAGGTTTCGCAGACGCCGAAGGCATCTCAGATGCCTCCTCACAGAGTCGTCTATCACCTTTATATCAGCGACACGGTAGTCAATTATACCGGCAAGTCCCGTCATGCCATCGCCGTCAACGGTTCCCTGCCCGGGCCGACGCTGACGTTCACGGAAGGGGACACGGCCGTCATCTATGTACATAATGAAATGATGATGGCTACCTCCGTCCATTGGCACGGGCTGATCGTTCCCAACCGGTATGACGGGGTTTCTTATCTCACTTCGCCACCTATCGCTCCGATGCAGACCTATGTGGCTATCTTTCCTATCGTTCAGAACGGGACATATTGGTACCACTCGCACACCATGCTGCAGGAGCAGGTGGGGCTGTATGGTGCCATTGTGATCAATAAAAGAGCCGCCGCCGCGGAGAAAGAATATACCGTCCTGCTGAGTGACTGGACGGATGAACGACCTTATGAGGTACAACGCAGTCTCCACTACGCCACCGATTGGTACGCCATCCGCAAAGGCAGTGTGCAGGACTATGCCGCGGCGATCCGGCAAGGCTATTTCAAGACCAAACTTGCCAATGAATGGAAGAGGATGCTGCCGATGGATGTCAGCGACGTAGCGTATGACCGGTTTCTTGTTAATGGGCGGACGAGTGATGTGCAACCGCGGTTTCATGCCGGCGACAAGGTGAGGCTCCGGATCATCAACGGCAGTTCTTCGACTTATTTCTGGCTGCGCTATGGCGGGGGGAAGATGGCTGTGGTCGCCAGCGATGGCAAGGATGTGGTGCCTGTTGAGGTTGACAGGATGATCATCGGTATATCGGAGACTTACGATGTGGTGGTCACCGTTCCTGCAAACGGTAGCTATGAATTTCAGGCGACTGCCGAAGACCGGACCGGATCGGCCTCGCTGTGGCTGGGGGACGGTCCGGCGCATGGGGTCCCCCGGCTGCCGGCGCTGAACTACTTCGAGGGGATGAAGATGATGAATGGGATGATGAAGATGAACGGCGACCTGAACAACATGAACATGGTGATGAGCAACCAGGTGATGGATATGAATACTGTCATGTACCCGGAGGCAGGCACCGGGGTAACGTTGAATTACAGGATGCTTCGGTCGCCCGTAAAAACGAGCTTACCTGATTCGCCCGTGAAGATCTTGCATTTCAACCTTACCGGCAATATGAACCGTTATGTCTGGACGATCAATAACAAGGCCGTCTCCGAGACGGACAGGATACTGATCCGGAGGGGTGAGAATGTCAGGATCATCCTGTACAACGGGACGATGATGCGTCATCCCATGCATTTGCACGGGCATTTCTTCCGGGTGCTGAACGGACAGGGTGATTATGCGCCATTGAAAGAGGTAGTAGATATCATGCCGATGGAGACCGATACACTGGAGTTCGCGGCGACAGAGAGCGGTGACTGGTTCTTCCATTGTCATATCCTGTATCACATGATGAGCGGTATGGGCCGGATCTTCCATTATGTCGATACACCGTCCGATTCGGCCGTGGGGGATGATCACCTTGCGCCCGGTAGTCCGGCAGCGCTCCGAAAAGTATATGCCGATGACCGGGAGATCCGGCCTATGGCAAGGGTCGGCCTGGAAAGTAATGGCAGTGACGGTGAAGCCATGCTGGCCGACACCCGCTATCGCCTCGAGACGGAATGGCGGCTGGGCACCGATGACGTCAAAGGATATGAGAGCGAAAGCCATTTCGGGCGTTACCTGGGGAAAATGCAATACTGGCTGCCTTACGTAGGCTGGGATTTCCGTTATCGCCGCAGCGATGAAAAAGAGAAAAACCTTTTCGGGCAAACGGACACCAAGAACCACCGGAATGTAGTGTGTGCCGGTATTCAATATACGCTGCCCCTGTTGCTGGTCATCGACTGGCGGGTAGACATGAAAGGCAACCTGCGGCTCCAGTTGGGGCGGGAGGATGTGCCGGTGACCAACAGACTCCGCTTCACTTTTATGGTCAATACGGATAAGGAATATATGGGCGGCCTGCGGTATATCCTGACCAAATATGTCGGGTTGTCGACGCATTACGACAGCGATATGGGCTTCGGGGCCGGGGTGACGGTGAATTATTGACATCCGGGCCGGGGAACCTCAACTTTCACTAGCTTTGTTCACCATAAACCAATCAACATGAAAGCAGGAATGCTCGTCTTATTGTCTGCGCTGGCGATGTATAGCGCTACCGCACAACGTATTGCCCCCGACACCATCCCGCTCCTCGACGGTTCGCTGATCGTCCAGCCCATTACGCATGCCAGCGTGGTGCTGACGGCGAAGGGTAAAACCATCTATGTCGATCCGGTAGGCGGCGCGGCTAAATACCAGGGTCTGGCGACCCCCGATATTATCTTAATTACTGATATACATGGGGATCATTTCGATCCTGCTACGCTGGAAGCCATCAAAAACGACCGGACCGTGCTGATCCTGCCTCAGGCCGTAGCTGACAAGTTACCTCCCGCCGATAAAACGACGGGGATGGTCATTTTGGCGAACGGTGGGAATACAGACCAGGGCGGCATCGACATCACCGCTATTCCCATGTACAACCTGCCAGCCAGCACGACCGATCCCCGCCACCCGAAGGGCAGGGGCAATGGATATGTGCTGAGTGTTGGCGGGAAAAAGATCTATCTCTCCGGCGATACGCAGGGCATTCCTGAAATGCGTGCCCTCACCGGCATCGACGTGGCTTTTGTCTGCATGAACCTGCCTTACACCATGGACATCAATGAAGCGGCAGATGCGGTACTGGCCTTCAAACCTAAGATCGTCTATCCTTATCATTACCGGGGCCAGGATGGGATGAGCGACATCAATGCCTTCAAAAAACTGGTGCAGGCAGGGAATAAGCATATCGAAGTCCGCCTGCGTAACTGGTACCCGGGATAGGCTATCTCCATCCACCGCCCAAACTGGTGTAGAGGGTCGCGACGGCCTCGAGTTGCTGAAGACGATCATCGACGCCTTCGAGCTGGGCGGCAAGGAGGCTTTGTTCGGAGGTGAGGACGTCGGTATAGTTGGCTTTGGCGTCGGCCTTCATGAGCTCCTTTGTATAGTCGACGGACTTCTGGAGGAAATGAATTTCTTTAGCCCGGGTTGTCATTTTATCTGTGGCGGCCTGGTAGTTGAAGAGGGCGTCGGATACTTCCTGGCCTGCGGTAAGGATGGTCTTTTCGAAGGTGAGGAGGTATTCCTGCTGCTGGCCCTTAGCCACTTCGAGACGCTGGCGGTTGAGACCATTCTGGAAGATGGGTTGGGTGAGGCCGCCGATGATGTTGCCGAAAAAGGCGGAGGCGTTGAAGAATTGGGCGACGGTATTGGAGGAGAGGCCCCCTTCGCCGGTGATGGTGAGAGCAGGATAGAAATAGGTGCGGGCCACATTGGTGAGCTCAGCAGCGTTGCGCAGCTGGAACTCCGCCTCCTGTACGTCCGGGCGGTTGGCGAGCAGCTGAACGGGGAGGCCCATTCGCAGATCGGTGTTGACCGGGGTGTCGTAGAGACTATCGCGGGCGATGGGGCAGGGGTTACGGCCCAGCATTACACAGATGGCGTCTTCGGTCTGGCGTATATTCTGACGGATATCGGGGATGGTGACTTCGACGGAATATAGCCCCGCCTGGCTTTGCATGACGGCGGCGCCTGTCAGCACATCGGCGTCCTTGAGGGCCTGCGTGGTCGTGACGTCTTCCCGGCGGTTCTCGACGGTGGCGAGGGTGATCCGTAGCTGCTCGTCATAGGCCTGCAAGGCATAGTAGTCGGTGGCGATACTGGCCACCAGCTGGGTTTGGACGTCGCGGCGATAGGCGTCGCTTTGGAGCAGGGCGGCGAGCTCTGCCTTTTTTGTGCTGCGCAATTTTCCCCAGATATCGACCTGCCAGGATGAGCTGAGATAGGCTTCATAGGTTTGGCTGGAGGGCACACCCGGATTCTTTTGCAGGGAGCCATCGGCGTTGGCGAGCAGGCTGGGATAGAAGGCCTCTTTGCTTTGCCGGAAATTGGCTTCGGCTTCGTGGATGCGGGCTACGGCAATCCCGATGTCGAGGTTGTTGCGCATCCCTTCTTCAATGAGGTTTTGCAGCAGATTGTCAGCGAAGAACTGTCGCCAGGGTATATCGGCGATACTGGTCGTGTCGGTGATCGTGGTATCGCGATAGAGGCCGTTGCCGGCGATGTTGTCAGGGCGGCGGTAAGGTTTCGTCACCTTACAGGCAGCTATGGCGAGAGCCAACAGCAATAGCGGTGCAATCACTTTATGCAGTTTCATCGTCATAGGTTTTATTTTTTCTTACTTTTTCCTGCAATCCCTGGAAGATGATGAACAGGGAAGGTATTACGAATACTCCCAGGCAGGTACCGAACAGCATGCCGCCGATAGCGCCCGTTCCGATGCTGCGGTCGCCATTGGCGCCCACTCCACTGGCGGCGAGGAGAGGCAGCAGACCGAATACGAAGGCGAAGGAGGTCATGAGGATTGGCCGTAGTCTTGCTTTGCCGCCTTCGATGGCTGCCTCGAGAAGACCCATGCCTTTCACTCGTCTTTCCACGGCAAACTCCACAATAAGGATAGCGTTCTTCGAGAGAAGACCTATCAGCATGATCATAGAGATCTGCATATAGATATTATTATCTTCCCCGAAGATTTTGGCAAAGACAAAGATGCCCGACAGGCCCACCGGCAGCGAGAGAAGGACGGCGAAGGGCAGCAGATAGCTTTCATATTGTGCGCTCAGCAGGAGATAGACGAAGGACAGGCAAAGAAGAAAGATAAAAATGGTTTGTGATCCCGCAGCCTGTTCCTCGCGGCTGATACCGGAATATTCGAAACCATATCCGGCGGGGAGCTTTTCAGTGGCCGTCTGCTGGATGGCCAGGAGGGCCTGACCTGTGCTGAAACCGTCATTGGGCGAACCGCTGACCGACATGGAGTTGAACATATCGAACCGCGACACCGTCTCGGGGCCGAAGACCCGCTTGAAGGTGGTGAATTCGGTGATCGGTATCATAGAGCTATCCGATCCGCGTACGTAAATCCTGTTCAGATCCGATGGCGCTCCGCGATAGTTGGAGTCCGCCTGGATGATCACCTGGTATTGCTGGCCAAACTCGGTAAAGTTGGAGGCATAGGAGCTGCCGTAAAAGACCTGCATCGCGTTTAGGATAGAGGTGACGGACACGCCCGCATCCTTGGCCTTGGGTACATTGATGTCCATTTCATACTGGGGGAAGTTGGGGTTGAAAGAGGTTTTGGCGTACTGGATCTCGGGGCGTTTGTTGAGCGTGCCGAGAAAGCTCTGCGCCACCTGGTAGAACTGATCGGTCGTATGTCCGCCTTTGTCCTGCAGCTGTATGGTAAAACCGCCGCTGGTGCCGAAACCGGTGATGGTTGGTTGTGACATGAACACGATCTCGGCGCCGCGGATGCCGGCGGTCTTTTTCGTCAGTGTTTTGATGACATCCGTGTTGGTGACGCCGGGACGCGCATCCCAGGGTGTCAGCCGTACGGTGACCATCCCGTAGGCGCTGCCGGTGCCGGCGATATAGTTCGACCCCAGCGTACGCATGGTGTTGGAAACCTGTGGCACGGTACGGCAGATGCTGTCTATCTGGTCGGCGACGACCTGTACCCGTTCCATGCTGCTGGCCGGCGGCAAACTGACGTTGACGAAAATAGTGCCCATATCCTCTTCGGGCACAAAGCTCGAAGGCGTCGCCTTCATAAAAAGATAGAACAGTGCGCCGAAGCCGAGGATGATGACGATGACCAGCCAGTGCCTGGCCGAAAGAAAAGTCACGGCGCTGGAGTACCGGTCCGTCAATTTGCTGTATCCCCGGTTGAACCAGACGCCGAAGCGTTGCAAGATCGTTTTTCTCTCGTCTTCCTTGCCATGATTGGGAGGCCGCAGGAACATGGCCGCAAGGGCGGGGCAGAGGGTCAGCGCATTGATCGAGGAAATGAAAATAGCGACAGCGAGAGTGATGCCGAACTGCCGATAGAAGACGCCGGAGGAGCCGGATACGAAGGACACCGGTACGAATACGGATGCCATCACGAGGGTGATCGACACAATAGCGCCCGAGATCTCGCTCATCGCGTCGATGGCAGCCTTGACGGGTGACTTATAGCCATTTTCCAGCTTGGAATGGACGGCTTCGACAACGACCACTGCGTCATCCACCACGATGCCGATAGCCAGGACGAGGGCGAAAAGAGTGAGGAGGTTGATGCTGAATCCGAACAGGTAGAGGAAGAAGAAGGTACCGGTGATGGCCACCGGCACGGATATGCCGTGGATGATGGTGCTACGGAAGTCCTGCAGGAATATGAAGATCACGAGGAAGACCAGGCTGAAGCATTCGAACAGTGTGTGCAATACCTTGCTGATCGATGCGTCCAGGAAGTCGTTGATGTTGACGAGATAGAGGATCTTTACGCCGGCGGGCAGGGATGGGGTGGCCTGGTCGATGACCTGCTGGCAGTCTTCGATGACCTGGCGGGCGTTTGAGCCAGGGGTCTGGCTGATGGAAATACCTACGGATTGTTTGCCGTCGGTCGTGTTGGAGCCGGTATAGCTCTGAGCGCCCAGTTCTATACGGGCGATATTTTTGAGCTGGAGGTATTGGCCGCGGCCCAGGGATTTGATGATGATATCGCCGAATTGCTGGGTAGAGGTCAGCTGGCCGCTGTACCGGATGACATATTGGAAGCTTTGGTTATCATTCTGGCCGAACTGGCCGGGCGCGGCCTGTACGTTTTGTTCGGCAAGGGCGGCGCTGACATCGGCGGGCGTGATCTTATAGATGGCCATTATGTCGGGCTTAAGCCAGATGCGCATGGAGTAGGTCATGGTAGAACCTGTGACGGCGGCGCTGCCCACGCCGTTGACGCGTTGCAACTGGGGAAGGATATTGATGGCCGCATAATTTTGCAGGAAGGTCTGGTCGTAACCGGGTTTGTCACTATACATCGACAGGATGAGCAGGTTCGAGCTTTGCTGTTTGCGGACGGTGACGCCGTTTTGTGTGACGGACTGGGGTAGGAGACTGGTAGCGGCCGAGACACGGTTTTGCACGTCGACAGCGGCGATGTCGGGGTTGGTGCCGACGCCGAAATAAACGCTGATATTGGCTCCGCCGGTGTTGTTGGCGGACGAGGTCATATAGGTCATGCCTTCCACCCCATTGATCTGCTGTTCCAGCGGGACGATCACGCTCTGCAGCACGACCTGCGCATTGGCGCCGCTATAGGTCGCCGAGACCTGGACCGTAGGCGGAGAGATATCGGGGTATTGGGCCACGGGCAGTTTCGTCATTCCCAGAACGCCCAGCAGGACGATGATCACGGAGATGACCGTGCTGCGTACGGGGTGTGTTATAAAGCTTTTTAGCATTTTTCTTAGGCTATTTGGTGTTGCTGTAGAGACTGTCTGCGTTGACCGGCCGGGGGATCACCACCGTGCTGTCCCGCAGGTTGAAGCCGTTGAGGAGTATCCTGTCGCCGCGCCTCAGGCCGTCCGTTACCACAAGAAATTTACCGTCATTGGAGGGTGTCGCGGTGATCGGCATGGAGATGACCTTGTTGTAGTTGATGAGCAGGTATACAAAGGTCTTGTCCTGCAACTGATAGGTGGCCGACTGAGGTACCATTAGCGCCGTGTCCATGGTGCGGGGAATGCGTACAACCGTGCTGGCTCCGCTGCGAATGAGGCCGGTTGGATTGACGAACTGTGCTTTGAGGCTGACCGTACCGGTCCCTGTGGTGATAAAACCGCTGGCCGTCATGAGCCGCCCTTTCTGCGGATACTGGCTGCCGTCGGCCAGGACGAGTAAAACGGGCGGGAGGTGGTTGAGCTTATCCTGCAGGGTAGCGCCGGGTACCCTATTGCTCAGGTTAAGGAGCTGTTTTTCGCTAAGGGCAAAATAGGCGTATACCTTGTCGATGCGGGAGAGGCTTGTCAGCGGGCTGGAAGTCGTGCTGCTGATCAGGTCACCTATTTTATAGGGTATGGAGCCCATGACCCCGGTGATGGGGCTGCGCAGCGTCGTATAGCCGACGTTGGTCTGGGCATTGCGCAGCGAGGCATTGGCCTGGTCAAGGGCGGCTTGCTCGCCTTGCAGCGAGTATTGTGCGGATTCCAGTTCATATTTGCTGACGATATCCTTTTCTACCAGGGGACGGACCTTCTCCACATTCATCCTGGCGGCATCCACATTGGCCTGCGCGCTCTGCACAGCTGCTTTGGCGGTGATGACGGCTTCGTCATACACGGGATTCTGGATCTGGAAAAGAAGCTGTCCCTTGCTGACATTGGCGCCTTCCGGGACATCAATCTTCTTCAGGTAGCCATCCACCATCGGTCGTAACTGTATGATCTCGATACCTTCGATGGTAGCCGGAAAGTCAGTATAGATGACTGTCGATCGCGGCTCCAGGGTCAGGACCTGATAAGTCTGGGGAGTGTTGGTTTTGTTAGTGGCCGGTTTGCCATCGTTACAGGCGCAAAATATTAATGTGACAAGGCAAGCAGAACCAATTAACTTTATATTCATAAGTATGGGGCATTTGTCTCAACTCGTCTTTAAGATAGGCGGGGAGGGGTGGAAATCAAATGTAATAAATTGTAATAGATGTGCCAAGCATTCCACATTAAAATGCGGGATGCGGCATTTATTCCAGAGCGTTGGTCCTTTTATTTCTGCCACTTGTCCCCGCTAACATTTATTTAACGGAAATCCTTCCTATTCTTGTGGTATGCTTATAACCAGAACCTTTCGACTGCAGCGAGCCCTGGTCTTTCTGCTTTGTACCTTTTCCCCCTTCCTATTATCAGCCCAGGCCCGGCATACGGTCAGCGGCACTATCCGGGATCAAAGTTCCGGTGAGACATTGATCGGAGCGAGCGTTGAAATTTTGAATCATCCGCGTTCCACCGTCCTGAGTAATTCTTACGGTTTCTACTCCCTCAATGCCGCCGCCGGCAAATATACCATAGTGGTGAGCTTTGCCGGTTACCGTAATGACACCCTGGAGGTTTCCCTGGACAAGGATGTCGTCGTGGCGGTAAATCTTAGTCCCGCCGATGCGGAGATGCAGGAAGTCGTCGTATCGGCCAATAGAAATAATGCCAATGTGACCAAGCCATTGATGGGCGTGCAAAAACTCTCTGTCAACGAAATAAAGGATGTGCCTGTCATCTTTGGAGAAAAGGATATCCTCAAGACGATCCAGCTCCTGCCCGGTGTTCAATCGGGAGGGGATGGCAGCAGCGGATTTTATGTGCGGGGCGGCAGCGTCGATCAGAACCTGATCCTGCTGGATGAGGCGACGGTATACAATCCCACTCACCTGCTGGGTTTTTTTTCCACCTTCAACTCCGATGCCATCAAAGATGTGACGTTGTATAAAGGCGCTATTCCGGCCGAATATGGCGGAAGGCTGGCCTCTGTGCTGGATGTGAAAATGGATGAAGGGAATGTGAAAGATTATGGGGTAAGTGGCGGTCTGGGCCTGATCTCTTCGCGGTTGAATGTGCAAGGCCCCATCGAGAAGGACGATGGCTCTTTTATCGTCAGTGCGAGAAGGACTTATGCGGACCTCTTTCTCAAATTATCGAAGGATACCAATACCAACCGGAGCACCCTTTATTTTTACGATATCAATGCCAAAGCGAATTACAAGTTAGGCGACAAAGACCATATTTACCTATCCGGGTATTTCGGGAAGGACGACCTGGGCCTGGGTAATACATTCGGGCTGGACTATGGGAATTCCACGGGTACCTTCCGGTGGAACCATATCTTCAACAGCCGGTTGTTCTCCAATACCTCGCTGATCTATAGCAAGTACTACTACAACGTCAGCGTCAATTCAGGGAATAATGACATCGGTATCAACTCTTTCGTCCTCGATTATCATTTCAAGGAGGACCTGCAGTATTTTGTGAATTCCGATAATAAGGTGAATTTCGGGGTAGAGGTCATCCATCACACGACTTCTCCCGGGGAAATATCGGCAACGGAAACTTCCAGTTTCAACCCCATCTCGCTCCAGCAAAAGTATTCGCTGGAGAGCGCCGTTTATATTTCCCATGACCTTTCCCTGTCGGATAAGATCAATGTCGATTATGGCCTGAGGGCGGGTCTCTTCACTGTACTCGGACCTGGCAATTTTTATACCTATGATTCCAGCGGGAATCCCATCGATACGGCCACCTACGGGTCGGGGCAGGTCGTCAAAAACTATTTCAACCTGGAGCCTCGTTTCTCGATGAGCTATCGGTTGACCGACAATAGCAGTATTAAATTCGCATATACCCGGACAACACAGAACCTGCATTTGTTGTCCAATTCTACTTCTTCCAACCCGACCGATGTGTGGATCCCCAGCAGCAACAATGTCAAGCCTGAGATTGCGGATCAGGTCTCGACGGGATACTTCAGGAATGCAGACAATAACGCTTATGAGTTTTCGGCGGAAGTCTATTACCGGTATATGCAGAACCAGATCGACTATAAGAATGGTGCACAGCTGATCGCCAACGAGTATGTGGAGTCGCAACTGATCTATGGGATCGGCCGTGCCTATGGACTGGAGCTTTTCGCTAAAAAGAAGGTCGGGCGAATGACCGGCTGGGTCAGCTATACCTTATCCCGGACCGAGAGGAGATTCGGGACAGTCAATGACGACTCCTGGTATCCGGCCAACCAGGACCGGACACATGATCTTTCCGTTGTCGGGATCTATAAGCTCAGCAAGAAATGGACTTTGTCGGGGGATTTCGTCTACTATACCGGCAATGCAGTCACCTGGCCGAGCGGGAAATACGAGGTCGACGGGCAGGTGGCCTTTCTGTATACCAAGCGGAATGGTTACCGGATGCCGCCTTATAACCGGCTGGATCTATCGGCCACCCTGCAAGGGAAAAAGACGAAGAAGTTCGACAGCAACTGGAACTTCTCGTTATACAATGCTTACGGCAGGGAAAATCCTTACAGTATCAGCTTCCAGCAGGATCCCGGCGATCCGGCCAAGACCCAGGCGGTTCAGTATGCCTTATTCCGTTGGGTGCCTTCCGTCACCTATAACTTCAAATTTTAACTCCCATGAACTCCCATAAATTCATCCTGTTTTGCGCGGCGCTGATGGTCTGCTCCTGTAAGAAAATCGTCACCCTCAAGCTGAATACTGCCCCGGCGCAGATCGTGATCGAAGGAGAAATCACTGATCAGCCGGGGCCTTACACCGTATCGATAAGTCAGACCGTTGGTTTTTATGAAGACAATACGTTTCCCCCCGTCTCCGGTGCATCGGTGACCATCAGCGACAACACCAATGGCATTACGGATAGCCTGACAGAAGTAGTGCCGGGGACGGGTATTTACAGCACCTATGACATGCAAGGGGTTGCCGGCCATACCTATACCCTGTCGGTGACGTCGCAACAAAAGAATTATATGGCGACATCTACCATGCCGATGCCGGTTCCTTTGGATTCCATCACTTTCTCGCAGATCAGCGGGTTCGGCAATAACCAGATCGATGCGATCGTCAATTTTCAGGATCCGCCCGGAATACAGAACTATTATCAATTCGTGGAATTTGTGAATGGGGCGCAGATCACCAAAGATATCTTCGTCTTCGACGACAGGCTGTCGGACGGGAAATATATCAACCATACTTTGTACAATGATACCTCCTATATCTTTCAGGGGGACGAAGTGCAGGTCAATATGTATTGCATCGACGAGAATGTCTATAATTACTTTTACCAGTTAGTCCAATCAGGTGGGACTGGTGCTTTCAGTACCACGGCATCGCCGGCGAATCCGACCTCCAATATCAGCAATGGATCTTTGGGCTATTTCAGCGCCCATACGGTCACTTCGAAAGAGCGCGTGGTTTATTAGGTCATAGCCGGGCACGGGCGACGCGATGGGACGATCAGTTGTTTTTGTCGTTTTATTTGTATTTTGCAAGTCGAATATGACGACGATCGAACAATTTTACAAGGAAGCGGCCGTATTGTTCCCCAATGGGGTCAACAAAGAAATAGGCCATTTCAACGTCTTCAAAATAGATGATTTTATTTCCAGGAACGCCAAAAAAGGGGCTATGCCCTACGACAGGAGGTCTTATTATAAGATCAGCCTGATCAAGGGTAGGAACAGGGCGGAATACGCGGACAAAGTGATCGAGATCGCGGAGCAGGCACTGTTGTTTGGGACGCCGAGAATCCCGTATAATTATCAGCCGTTGGATGATGACCAGGGTGGTTACTTCTGCGTTTTTTCAGAGGAATTCATGTCGCCGGCGAAATCGGGGGTGGTACTGGAAGACCTTCCTTTGTTCCAGCCTGGCGGCTACCCGATACTCCAGTTATCGGTGGAAGAGTCGGATGAACTCACTGGGCTTTTCCGTAAAATTTTCGCGGAACTAGCCTCGGATTATGTGTACAAATACGATCTGTTGCGCAACTATGTGCTGGAACTGATCCATTACGGACAGAAATTACGGCCTCTTTCTACCTTAAGCCCCGTGCACACTGCATCGAACCGTGTCACCTCACTTTTCATCGAGCTGCTCGAAAGACAATTTCCCGTCAGCTCACCGCGTCAGCAACTGAGCCTGAGGTCCGCAAAGGATTATGCGGACAGGCTGGCAGTGCATGTCAATCATCTCAATAAGGTTTTAAAGGAGACGACCGGCAAAACGACGACGGAGATCATCAGCGGCCGGGTGCTGCAGGAAGCCAAGATACTCCTGAAACAAACCGACTGGAATATTTCCGAGATAGCCTGGTCCCTGGGGTTCGAACAGCTCTCCAACTTCTCCAATTTCTTCCGAAAGCACACCTCCCAGGCGCCCCATTCCTTCAGGGCCTGATATTTGATTTGAGTAAACATTGGATTGATTCGGGCAAAGAGGGGATGGGCAGGGGCCGTACTTTTGCGGTATCAAAATCAAAACAGTTTACAATGGAACTCAAAAGCAAGATTGCGCTGGTCACCGGCGGGAGCCGTGGACTAGGTAAGGATATGGCGCTGAACCTGGCTAAAAAGGGCATTGATGTTATTCTGACCTATAACAATAAGAAGGAAGAGGCGTCTGCCGTCGTCGCGGCAATCGAAAAGTCGGGCCGGAAGGCGGCAGCATTGCAGCTGAATACGGGGAACGCCAGTAGCTTCTCGGCTTTTTTCGAGCAGCTGAAGGCGGTGTTGCGGGATCATTTCGGGACGGAAAAGTTCGACTTTTTGATTAACAATGCCGGTAATAGCTTTAATTCTTCTATTTCTGATACGACCGAGCAGCAGTTCGACGACATTATCAATATTCATTTCAAGGGTGTATTTTTTCTCACACAGGGGTCGCTGCCGCTGATCAATGACGGCGGGAGGATCATCAATATCTCTTCAGGGCTGGCCCGCTTCTGCTCACCTGGCCGGTCTGTATATGGGGCGACCAAGGCAGCTATAGAAACATTGTCACGGTACATGGCTTATGAGTTCGGCAAGCGTGGCATTGCCGTCAATACTGTCGCGCCCGGCGCGATAGCAACAGATTTCAGCGGAGGTGTCGTGAGGGACAACCCCGAGGTCAACCGGCATATCGCTTCTGTGACTGCGCTGGGCCGTGTGGGCTTGCCGGAGGATATCGGCCCTGTGGTAGCATTCCTGTGTACGGAAGAGGCTAGGTGGATCAACGCGCAGCGGATCGAGGTATCCGGAGGCATGGGGCTTTAATGGGTCCGGGATGCTGCCCCGGTGTGGAAGGCATCTATTCGGCAACAGTGAGAGGCCTTCGCCGGTACTAATGAAATTATTAGCGGGACGGGCTAAAGTGATTTTTCTTTATCTTTAGCCAAATCGCCACCAATGCTGCCTGCTTATCGGCTCAAATTATTTTTGACCTTCCTTCCCGTTGCTTTGACGCTGTCCGTGCAGGCCCAGCAAACGGGTACTGTCTCCAATCCTTATGTATTGAATCCTTCCGCCACTACCGTCGTCTGGGGCTACTACTGGTCCGAGGCGAAGCCCGTCATCCATGTGCAATCCGGTGATTATGTACGCGTACGGACCGTGCTGACATCCAATCCGGAACGGCTGGAGGCTGCCGGCGTGGCGCCGGCGGATGTCGAACAGGAATTGCGCGATGTACAGGCGGTGAAGGACCGCGGGCCGGGCGGCCATGTGCTGACAGGACCTATCTATGTGGACGGAGCGGATTCCGGCGACGTACTCGAAGTGCGCTTTGACTCCATCAACCTGGCTATCCCATACGGATATAACGGTATCGGGCAATCGGGATTCCTGTCTGATGAGATCTTTAGCCGGAAGATGCGGATCATTCCCCTTGACAAATCGAAAATGATCGGTCACTTTTCCGATGGGATAGATATTCCCTTGCATCCCTTTTTCGGGAGTGTGGGCGTTGCTCCGCCTGCGGCGGCCGGGCGCTGGAACAGCGCACCACCATGGATACACGGCGGCAACCTCGATAACAAGGAATTGGTGGCCGGCACTACGTTGTATCTCCCGGTGTTTGTGAAGGGGGCCCTGCTTGAGATCGGGGATGGTCATGCCGCGCAGGGCAATGGGGAAGTGGATATCACGGCCATCGAAACGTCCTTGATCGCCAAACTTCACATCGTCGTGCATAAAGGCAGGTCCATCCATTGGCCCTGGGCCGAATCGCCGACGCATATCATCACGATGGGCGATGACCGTGACCTGAATGCGGCAACCCATATCGCGGTTCGGGAAATGATAAGATGGTTGATGGAGGAAAAGGGGATGACACAGGAGGATGCTTATATGCTGTGCAGCGTTGCTGCGGATGTGGATATCACGGAACTGGTAGATGGTAATGTCGGCGTGCATGTGATGCTGCCGAAATCTCTTTTTCTTTTTGTAAAGAAATAATACAATTGAAAGCGAGATACCTCTCCAATCTGACTCCTTTGCGTGGCGTGGCGGCGCTGCTGGTGGCTATCTTTCATTTCGAGATGGCCATTGCGCGTTTCGTACCCGCGAGGACGACGATGTTCTTCGAGAAATCTTACCTGATGGTGGATTTGTTCTTCGTTATGAGCGGGTTCATCATGCTGCATGTGTATGGCCGCAGTTTCGGCGGGATAATGGGCGACGGTGGGTTGAGAGTAGCCGTACCGGGGGGTAAGGGATCGGGCAAAGCAATGCTGGAGCGTGCGGGACTACGGAAGGATAATCTGAAGCACTTCTTTGTGGCCCGGTTTGCACGGACCTATCCTCTGCATCTTTTCACGCTGTTGCTGCTGGTGCTGATCGTCCGGTACCTGACTGACTGGGGGCATCCGCCGATCCCGCTGGAGCGGCCTTCGGATATCCTGCCCAATGTTTTTTTGCTGCAATCTTTCGGGGTCTGTAAGATCTATAACTGGAATATCCCATCCTGGAGCATCAGTGCGGAGTGGGGCGCTTACCTGTTGTTCCCTTTTCTCGCGTTATGGATCAACCGAAGCAAAAAGGTCGCATCGGTCCTCCTTTCGTTGTTTGTGCTGGCAGCCTATGGCTGCATTATGTATGTGCTGCCGCGCGTCAATCCGCTGAGCCCCGCGACGCCGGTCCCACATAATCTCAATACGACTTTTGACTATGGGTATTTGCGCGGCATCGCCGGGTTTGTTATCGGGATGTTGATTTACCAGTTATATCACCGGGAGGGTGTGCGGGCGCTTTTCGGCAGTGACGCAGCCTCCGTGGTGATCATGCTGCTGGTGATCGCCGCGCTGCATTTTGCCGTCAGCGATGCACTGGTGGTATTCCTTTTTGCCGGGCTGGTGCTTAATTTTGCTGTGAACAGCGGGACACTGCACCGGGTGTGTAACAATAGGGTGCTACAATACCTGGGCAATATTTCGTATTCCATTTACCTCATGCAGATCTTTCCCCAGGAGCCCTTTTCTCACGGCTGGCGGTTGCCGGGTGTGACGGGGACGGCGAGGGGCAAGTTCAACATCGATTTCGCCCCGGGGCTCTTCTACTGTGTGATCTATCTGGTCCTGTTGGTCGCGCTGGCCTCTATCACGTATTATGTGATCGAGCGGCCTTGCCGGAAATTCATCAACCGGCACTGGGGCTAAGGTTGTTTCACCAGCACGAAGGCCGCGTCCGGTCCGATATAGTTGGCGTGCGAATCGGAGGAGAATAACCTCGGAATCTCGAACTCCACGGTGCCGTTGGTGCAGTTGACCGGCTGGTCTTTGATGAATTTACCCCGCCAGGTATGATAGATCCTCAGCAGATAGCGCCCGTTGGGTATCGAGCGCAGGGTCACCTTATCGCCCGCTACATCAGTCAAGACATTGACCACCCAGCCGAAGATGAATTGGTCACTTTTCATGGCGTATGCGCTACCATGGGCGGCGGCGATTTCCGCCGGAGCAATACCAGTCAGTTGTGAGAACGGTATAGAGTCGGTAAACCTACGAATGCTGGTGATCTGGTGCGTAAGGATATTATCATTCAGCAGGTCCGAATAGGCCCACCAGAAAGGCGTCATGGCCGTTCCATTGGTCAGCGCCACCCACAGGGCATCATGATACATGGAAAGATAGCCCGGCATGGAGGGCTCGTAAAATACGTGGTCCCAGCCTGTCTCTCCAATGATGACCGGTTTGCCGTAGGCCGCCCACATCTTGCTGATCTCGCCGGCGTAGTTGGTATAGCTGAGGACCAGCGGCGGCACTTTTGCGGAATCGAGCGTGCTGGTATTGAGCATGGGCCAGCCCTGGCGTTCGTATATTTCCCGCGACGCCAGGTCGAAGGTCCGGTACCCTTCGTCAAAATACTGCGCTTTTGCGCCACTCCTCGTTCCGGTTGTTGGCCGATGGTAGGGGTCGTTGGTTTTAAAATAGTCATTTACTCTGGCGGCCCATTTGGATGCCATCGCGCTGTCGCCCGATACCCAGCCGTCGGTGCCATTGATTTCATCGACGATGAACCAGATGCCGAGTGACCGGCTGTATCCCCAGCGGGCGATCATATACCGGTATAGTTTTTCCTGGAAGGCCCAGGCCGCATCGCTGCGGTAGAAGTCTTTAGGCTTCGTCACCTGCTGATAAGGATTTGTCTCCCAGCGTTCGTTGCCCCCACCCCAGGTGGTCTCCGAGAGAAAGGCGTGAAACCACAGGTTAAGGCTCAACTCCATGCCTCGTTGTTCGCAGAGTTCCAGCAGTTGGTCCAGGCGTCCGCAGATATTCTGGTCATAGCGTCCCAGACCGCTGGCCTGGGTTTCCAGCGGCGTAATGAAGGAACTGAAAAAATTCACCCCCAGGCTTTTCAGTCTGTCCAGTTCTTCCGGCTTCACCCTGCCGGCGTCGAAACCTGAGTAGCCGTCGTTGTACCAGAGTCCAACGCCATAAAAAGGCGTTCCATCTCTATATTGCAGGTAACGTTTGTTAGGCGCCACGACGAGGGCGCCGTGATCGGGTGACGGGCCGGCCGTGAAGGACTTGGGATCGCTCGTGGCCTCACCGTCTTTGTCTTTAATATGGATCGTATATTTCCAGACGCCTGTCTCATCGGGTGAAAAGCGTACTTTCCACAGTCCGCCGAACGAAGCATAGTAAAATCCATGGATCGGCCATTGTTTACCGGAGGGAGATGTAAAGGTGCCTGTGATATCGATCTGATCCGGGTCAAAGGGGTTCGTATAGTTGGCTTTCAATCCTATACCCACTTCGAATTTATCATAGAGGCCGACAGAATCGGTTGCCTGGCGCATCGTCGTGATCGTGGGTTGGGCAGATGCCGCCAGCCATCCATAGGCCAGTGGTAAGAGGAAGAGAATCTTTTTCATATACATGATTTTATCGTTATGCTAGTGAGCCAGTGCGTCATTGATCCAGCGTGAAGGCAATGTATTTACCGCCCGGCTTTTCACCCCGGCATCCGCCATCGGCGATCGCGATGAACTGCCTGCCGTCCACCGAATAGGTGATCGGGGTAGCGAAGGCGCCGGTTGGAAGCAGGTATTCCCACACTACCTTACCTGTCTTTTTGTCGAAGGCCCGGATCTTGTTATCCCTGGTACCTGCGATGAAAAGCAGGCCGCCGGCCGTTACCAGAGGACCGCCATACGACTCCGTACCGGTGACGGGTACTCCTTTTGCGGCGAGGGCGGGATATTCGCCCAGCGGTACGCTCCAGCGGTATTCGCCGGTGTTCAAGTCGATAGCGTTGAGGGTGCCCCAGGGTGGTTTGGTCGCGGGATAGCCTTCCGAGTCCGTCCATGGTTTCCAGACTTTCAGCACATAGTCCGGTTCGTAGGGGAAATCCGGCTTTTTAGTGCCGGGGGCGGAGTTTTTGGGGTCGGGGGCAGAGGCGGTGACCGGCTGTGCGTGTTCACCTTTCGGCGGGACTGCCCACCAGGGCCTGAGCAAAAATCCGGCGATGGCCTTGCGGTCTTTCTCCGACAGGGAGGGGAAAGCGGGCATCTTGCCGTTGCCGCTTTTGATGATTCCGGCAATATCGGCTTCTGTATGCCGCACGCCCACATGCGTCAGATCAGGATAAAGCCCGGGGCTGCCTTTCCTGTCCTTGCCATGACAGGCCGAGCAGTTGGTGATAAACAGCGCATTGCCGCGGGACAGCGAGGCCAGTTCTTTATTCCAGCCGGCCCTGGAGATCAGTTGGAGATCCCAGAAGGCTTCATTGGCGTTCTGGTAAAAGATGCCGTCCTGGTCGACAGCATTGCCGCCCCATTCTGCACCGCCGCTATAACCCAGCAAGAGTGTGCCAGTTGTGTCGGGGGCCAGAAATTTATTGTAGGGCCGGCGGATCGCGCGCAGTTGTTTCAACGCCGCATCGTGTGCTGCCGGGGAAAGGTCCGTGACGTCGGAATCAGATAATCTTAATGTCTGCCTGGATAGAGGCAGCGGCTTCTGCGGATAGCGTTGTGTCGGATAAGGATGCTCGCCGGGCAGGCCATCGGTCGGAACGGGTCGTTCTTCCACGGGGAAGAGAGAGACACCGCTGTCCCGGTCGAGGACGTAGACCAGGCCGTCCTTGGTCGTTTGAACGACGACGTCAGTGTTTTTACCGTTGTGCCGGATCGTGGCGAGGTTAGGGGGGCAGGGGATATCCCGGTCCCAAAGGTCATGGTGTATTGTCTGATAATACCATTGCAATTTACCGGTCTCGGCATTCACGGCTACAATGCAGTTGGCGAATAAGTTCATACCGGTCCGCGCCGCGCCGTAAAAGTCCGAGGAGGGGCTTCCCGTGCCGAAATACAGCATCCCCCGCGTTTCGTCCACCACCATTCCGCCCCAGCAATTCGCTCCCCCTATCTTTTGATAGGCATCTTTCGGCCAGGTATCGTAGCCGAATTCGCCGGGAAGGGGCAGCGTATGGAAGACCCATTTCAGTTTCCCGGTAACGACGTCGAAGGCGCGTACGTGTCCCGGTGCGGCGTCGCCGTCTTCCGACACGCTGCTGCCGATGATCAGCGTATTCTTGAAGATCACACCGGGGGTGGTGGCAGTTACCAGCAAGGAGTCCACGGGGTGTCCGAGGCCGTCGCCCACTCCTTCGTGCAGGTCTACCATGCCGTTATGGCCAAAGCCCGGTACGGCCCGGCCCGTCAGGGCGTTGATGGCATAGAGCCGGGAGTCGGTGGAGTAGAGGATGCGTTTGTCATCTCCGTTCTCCCAATAGACTACGCCTCTGTTGGTATTGAACCGCAGTTTTTTATAAGGGGATTCAAATTTCCATAGTTGTTCGCCGGTGGCTGCATTGACGGCGAACAGGTGCAGTTCAGGGGTTGTCCCGTACAGGATGCCATCCACGACGATCGGCTGGCACTGGATCTCATGGCCCCTGCCGGTAGAGTCGGTATTCTCGCCGGTGTCGTAGGTCCAGGCCACTTTGAGGTGGGCGACGTTGGTCAGGTCGACCTGGTCGAGAGGTGAATAGCGGTTGCCGGCCCTGTTGCCGCCATAGTTCGGCCAGTCGACACCGGTATTGGGATCGAAGGGATGGTGGTGGTGCGACTTGCAGCCGGCGAGCAGGCCGATACTTATCGTCAGCATGCAGACGAAGGCGAATGAGAGGGATTTTCCTTGTTTTAGGGCTGAGGGCTCTTTATCTTTTGGCGGCTTTCGGTGCCACCAGGAAGCCAGCAATGAGCCGGTAATATTCATCAGGGGGCCGAAGATCGCCGGCGCGAGTCCGACCGTGGCTATTTTGCCCATGCCTTTGGCCAGGCCCGAGGCGAGGCCGCCGTTCTGCATGCCTACTTCGATGGCCATGGTGCGGCAGTCCCGTTCGCTCATGCGGAAGAGCCGTCCGGACCAGTAGCCCAGGCAATAGCCGCAGAGATTGTGGATCAGCACCAGCAGGATCAACAAGGGGCCGATGGTCAGCAGGCTGTTCCTGCCTGCTGCCGTAATGATCATGATGATAATGGCGATGCCGGCCATGGATATGATAGGCATGGCTGCGTCCAGCCCTTTGACCTTTCCGCTGAGGTAGCGGTTGAAGATCAGTCCGGCGCTGATCGGGAGGATCACCATCTTGATGATATCCCACATCATTTGCCAGATCTGGATATGGATGAACTGGCCGGCCAGCATTTTCATCAGCAGTGGGGTCAGCAACGGCGAGAGCAGAGTCGAGACTGCGGTGATCGTGATCGACAGGGCGAGGTTAGCCTTGGCGAGATAGGAGATGACGTTGGAGGCCATTCCGTTGGGTGAGCAGCCGATAAGGATGATCCCGGCCGCTATTTCCGGGGGCAGGCCGCTAAAGCTGGCCAGGGTAAAGCCAAGCAGCGGCATGATCAGAAAATGGCTGAACACCCCGATGACAACGCCTTTGGGGGTACGGGCGACGCCCGCGAAATCACGCAGGCTCATGGAAGTCCCCATGCCGAACATGATGATCTGCAGCAGCGGCGTGATCAGCCCGGCCAGTTTATACCCGTTGACTTCCAGGAAATACTCCGGGAAATATAGCGATGTCGTCACGGCGGCGAAGATGACCAGGGTATAGGCAAAACCTTTGAATCGCGGATATCTCCGCGATCCGATGGCCAAAGCCACAAAGCAAAGAATGAGGACGGGACCGCCGCGGTCGATCTGCCCGACGAGGGAGATGATGATAAATGACAGCAGGCATAACAGGCCTACAATAATCGCTGCCTGGCTAAAAGTGTTCTTTTTCACCCATTACTTATTTTAATACATGCTATCAACTGTATATCCTGTCATGCGACCGTACATCGTCCCATTCCGGGGTCGGGGCAAAAAAGGATTTATCCTTTGCCGTCAGGTGCTGTTTGACTACTTCGTCGTTCAATTCGATGCCCAGTCCCGGGGCAGACAGCGGGACGTTGGCATACCCTTTGGTGATGAGGGCCCTGCCATCTGTGGTCTTCACGAGGCTTTCCCACCATGGTACATCGATGGAGTGGTGTTCCAGCGCCAGGAAGTTCTGGGTGGCTGCGGCGCAATGAACGTTGGCCATGAAGCTGACCGGGGTGCCTGCCTGGTGCATGGCCATGGCGATGCCATGTTCTTCTGCATAGTCGCCGATACGCTTGGTCTCCAGCAGGCCGCCGGAGGTGGCGATATCGGGGTGAATAATATCGATGGCATGGATATCGATCAGTGGTTTGAAATTCTTCAGGAGGTAAATGTCCTCGCCCGTGAGGGTAGGGGTGTCCAGGGCGTCGGTGATGGTCTTCCACTGATCTGTCAATTCCCAGGAGACGATATCCTCCATCCAGGCCAGCCGGTATTTTTCGAGCGCTTTTCCCAGGCGGATGCCGTTGTTGAGATCGAAATGACCGTAGTGGTCCGTCGATAGCGGGATATCATAGCCCACCATGCTGCGAACATTTTCTACTATTTTGGCCATTTCCTCAAAGCCCTTATCCGTGATCTGGATTTGGGTAAAGGGGTGTTCGGTATTTGCATAAGACATATATCCGCCCTCCCATTGGTTCAAGCGAGGCCCCCAGAAATCAGCATTGACCAGGGTGCCTGGAATGTCTTTGATCTCTTCGATGCCGATGTCCATCTTAAGCCAGGTGTAGCCCTGGTCTTCCAGCCGGTACTTGATCAGTTTTTGCTGGTCTGCAGGGGATTTGGCCTCCGGCGTATCTGCGTACAGCCTGATCTTGTCCCGGTATCTGCCGCCGAGCAGTTGCCAGGCGGGGACATTATAGGCCTTGCCGCACAGGTCCCACAGGGCCATCTCCACGCCGCAGACGCCGCCGGCCTGGCGGCTGGGGCCGCCGAACTGGCGGATGATCTTGAAGATCATCTCGACGTTGCAGGGGTTCTGGCCAAGGATGCGGCTTTTCAGCATCAGGGCATAGCGTTCATCCGCGCCATCCCGGACTTCTCCCAGTCCATAGATACCCTGGTTGGTATCGATACGGAGGATGGCTGTGCGGCCTACGTTCTGGACGACGGCATATCGCATATCGGTGATCTTGAGATCCGATGGCGCCGATGTCCGGCGGACGCCGGCGGTGGTCTGTGCGATCGTGTCTTCGAAAGATAAACTGAAGAGGCCGCCCAGGGCCATGCCGCCGAGGGCTGTTTTTTTCAGGAAGCCACGGCGGCCTTTATCGGAAAAGTGTGGTGACATATGGTAATCGTTTGTTGCGTTGAACGTTTCGCTGGTCGCGTTAATAGTTTCTTTCTTTGAGGTAATTGTCGAGTTCCTGTTTGGACATCGGCAATTTGCCGGGATAGTGGTTCAGCCAATCGAGGAAGTCCTTTTTGATATCTTCGGTCCATTGGCTGTCTATCTGGCCGGTCAGGTATTTTTTTTCGCGGAGGCGCTGGTGACCGAATTCATCCCTCAGTTCAGTCACTTCGGAAGTGATCACGACTTCCTGCACGAGATAGGCGGGGATGAAGATGACGCCCCATTTATTGGCCAGGACGACATCGCCGGGAAGGACGGTTGCCCGGCCGATGCGAATCGGTGCGTTGATGGAGGTCAGCATCATCTGTTGAATATAGGAGGGGTCCGTTCCTTTCAGCCAGGCATTGAAGCCTTTGATCTCGCTCAATCCCTGGGGGTCCCTGGCGGACCCGTAGAAGATGACGCCCCGGTGGGAGTGGGCATAGATCGAGTTGCCCAGGTTATCGCCGATCAGCGTGCCGTCGGCCATCTTGCCATAGCTGTCAGCGACATAGACGTCCCCGTCCTGCAGGATATCGATCGGCCAGGAGTTGGTGCCGCCCTGTTGTCCGCGGCCTTCCGCCTTACCTTGCTGTTTGATGAGGTCGGCCAGGTCGGGGCGCAGGGGCATATACTGTGCCGTCACCACACGGCCCGTCATGACACTGTCGGGATTGATGGTCTGCCAGTCACCTTCGAACTGGTTTTGGAATCCCTTGTTGCGCAGTACGCCCCAGACATCTTCGTTGGAAATATCTTTCAGCCGTTCCAGGAGGTCGTCGGGTACTTTGGGCCGGCCGTCGGGGAAGCGCTCGCCCTTCCATTGGGACGTGAGGGCCTTGATATATTCGGGGGAAGATCCCACCTGTTGAGCCCTGGTCAAGAGGCAGCCGAAAAGAAAGAGGGTGATGAGCAAGGATGGTCGGTTCATAAGCGACAATTTTTTAGTGTATGTAAATTTAACGACTGGTTAGCTGATTAGCGATTGTTTTGCTGATGGGCTGCTGCTTTGCTGACGGATTCCATGAGGCCGCGGATATATCCATTGGCGTATAGCACTCCGATCGTGCTATAGCCGGGAAAGGTATTGCTGTCTTCGGCCATGGTGGGCACATGGTCCGGGCGGATCGGGCCTTTGAAACCGATGTCATAATAGGCCTTCATAGCTTCGTACATATCGATCTGGCCTTCGTCATGGAAACATTCTTCGAACTTGAACTTGCCCCCTCTGACGTTCCTGAAATGGACGAAGTGGATGACTTTGCGGGCGCCAAGGTCGCGGACGGTGGCAGGGATATCGGCGCCCATGAGCGAAAAATTGCCCTGGCACATGGTGATACCGTTATTGGGACTGGGGTAGAGGTCCAACATCCGTTTGAAATTGTCGACAGTCGTCATGATACGGGAGATGCCCCTGATCTGGTCGACCTGCGGGTCGTCGGGGTGCATGGCGAGCTTAACGCCTGCCTTTTCGGCCTCGGGCACTACCGCTTTCAGAAAATATTCAAGGGTCTTCCAGAGCTGTTCTTTCGATACCTGGCCGTATTGGGTAGGCGGTGCATCTTTTATGGCGTCATTGTCGAAGGCGGTGACGAGGGCGCCGCCGCGGCCGCGTTTTTGGTTGTCCGTGCGGTACCAGCCGATCACCGGCATCCAGTTATAACAGATGGTATCGATGCCCGCTTTGGAGATATTATGCATGAAAGTGATGAAGTTGGAGATCTCTTCATCCCTGCCTTCGAGGCCCAACTTGGTCTTTTCGCCCAGGGCCGGCGGGCCTTCGATGACCCGTAAAGTCAGCCCTTCATTGTCCCAGGCGTTCTTGACGGCCTGGATAACAGGAAGATCCCAGGGTTTGGCATCGTTGAGACCTATCATTTTCGGGTTGATGCCTGCGACGGCGCCCAGGACGTCCATTTGTTTGCAAAGGGCGATCTTATGCTGGTTGAATCCGTCGAAATAGGCTTCCGACATCTGCATGCCGGCGTCCCGGACGAAATCGCGGGTTTTGGCAGCGGCGGAGGGGGCGGGGAAGTTCGCATTTTGCGAACTTTGCGCGCGGGGGCGGGAAAGGGGGGAAGCGGGAGGAAAGGCAAGCCCGGCGGCTCTGGCGACCAATCCGCCGGCGGTCAGTGCAGAAGCCAGTGTGGTGCTTTTTTTGATGAATGATCTTCGACTATCTCTCATATGGGGTTGCTTTTTTCGTTAGACAATGTAAGACTTTATTTGCGTATATGGGTTGATGTTAGCTGAGAAAAACCTGCCGGGACGCTAACATTCGTTAAAGTAAGCGATTATTTGCACAAAACAGCCAGCATGTGATGACGGTTACACCGGCAAAATGCTAAATCGCCAAGGAATTGATAAAATAGTACTATGTAAAGTCCGGGTAAGTATGGAAATTTATACTGCCAAATAGAATGCTCATTTATTTCATTCAAAACTATTGCTTGTGTATGGTACTCCAGTACTTTCTACTCACTTCAATTTATCACCATTTATATTTTCAGCGACTTCGCTAAATCCTTTTAGGAATGACTATTTATTTATTGACAGACTTAAAAATTGCTTAAGCTTATGAGAAGAAAACTATTGATTGTCAGACTATTAACTTTCTGTTTGCTGCTGTTGTCTGCCAGCGCCTATGCCCAGGTCGAGGTCAGGGGGCAGGTCAAGGATGAGACCGGTGCGCCTTTGCCGGGTGCTGTGGTCAGTGTGAAAGGTAGTCGTAAAGCGATAAGCACCGGCGATAACGGTGCTTTTACTCTGAATGTGGCGGCAGGCGCCACGCTGGTCGTTACCCATGTTGGGTTTGCGGCCAGAGAGGTTCTAGCCACTCCAGGCACTGATATGAGCATCGCACTGGCGCACGTGGCGGGTCAATTGGATGAAATCATTGTGACGGCCTTAGGCGTAAAGAAATCGGAAAAGGCGCTGAGCTATGCGGTCAGCACCGTCAAGGGATCCGACCTGACGGAAGCCAGGACGGTCAATATTGCCAATGGCCTGGAAGGAAAGGTAGCCGGGATGAATATCTCGGTGCCTGCGACAGGCGCGGGCGGTTCCACCCGTATTGTCATCCGTGGGTCGGGATCGATATCGGGGGATAACGAGCCGCTGATCGTAGTGGATGGCATTCCGCTGAACAATGAGAATATCAATAACCAGGTCGGTGGGTCAAGTCCGGGCGCAAGCGCGGTAGGTATGTGGGGCGGCACCGACCAGGGGGACGGCATCTCCAGCCTGAACCCGGATGACATCGAAAGCATGACCGTGCTGAAAGGAGGTACCGCGGCCGCCCTTTATGGTTCCCGGGCGTCCAATGGCGCTATCCTCGTTACGACCAAGAGCGGCAGCAAGAGTTCGGCCGTAGGCCTGGATATCAACAGCAATTTAGTGGGGGAACGCTTGCTGTATGAACACTTCAATGACTACCAATACCAATACGGTATAGGCGATATCAATACCAGCGGAGCCAATCCCCTGGTCGGCGTGGCGCCTACGGCCCAAGACGGCAGCCCGAACTTTCAGACCGACAGCTACGGCGCGCCCCTCGACGGATCATCGGTGGTCCAGTATGATAACGTCTCCCGGCCTTATGTTGCCCAAAAGAACAACCTGAAAGATTTCTACAATACCGGGGCGACCTTTACCAACTCGGTTGGGATGAGCGGTGCTGGTGACAAGGTGGCTTACCGCTTCTCCATGTCCGATCTGAACCACCATGGAGTGCTGCCCAACAGCACGCTGAGGCGGGACAATGCTTCTATCAACCTGGTGGGTAATATGAGCAAGTGGTTCTCTTTCGTGGCTAACGTCAAATACATCTCGGAAAAGGCGCACAACAGACCCGTCGTCTCCGACTCCCCGGGCAATGCCGATTACACGATGATGACGCTGCCTACGTCTTTAAATGTCAAGAACTTGCTGCCGGCGGCAGATTCGAACGGGAACGAGCGGTACTTTTCCAATAACGTGTACGTAAACAACCCGTATTTCGCTACGCGGATGTACCAACGCGATGACGCCAAGCAGCGGATCTTCACATCCTTTGAACCGAAGGTTAACTTCACCGATTGGCTCTACCTGAAAGGCATCGTAGGGTTTGATCAGTATTCTTACCGGTTTACCTCTATCACTCCGACCGGTACGGCCTATGAATCAGGTGGCGGCTATACCCGGAATCTAGATCACTTTAACGAATCCAACCTAGGCTTTATCCTGGGCCTGGATAAGACCTTCGCAAAGGATTTCTCGATTAATGCATTGGCGGGCGGTAATGCCATGGCCCAAACCGTCCTGGTGGATAATACCAGCGGCGGTCCCTTCAATATCCCTTTCTTCTACGATATCAGCAATATCAGTCCTGCGAGCGTCTCAGCATCTAATGCCAATATTGTACAAAAGATCAATTCGTTCTATGGCTCCGTTGACCTTTCCTGGAAGAATCAGGTCTTCCTGAATGTCACGGGCCGCAATGACTGGTTTTCGGCCCTGACCCCACCGTCCAGCTACACCGGGCCTGTCAAGAACCATATTTTCTATCCTTCCGTGGGGCTGAGCTGGGTCTTATCCGATGCCTTCCGGATGCCTACTTTCGTGAACTACCTGAAGGCCCGGGTCTCTTGGGCCCAGGTGGGTGGTGGTACTACACCCTACCAGTTATCTAATTATTACAGTCTGACAGGAGCCACTGGCAGTGCGCCGTTGGCGCAGATCGGTCCCAGTCAGGTGCCTAACGAGAAACTGCTGCCTTATTCCTCGCTGAGCGATGAGGTGGGTGCTGAAGGCCGACTGTTCAATAACCGCTTGGGCTTCGATATCGCCGTATATAATCACAACACGTCTAAAGACCCGGTCTCCGCTACGGTCGCTCCTCCTACAGGCTATACCTCTGCCGTCTTCAATGTGGGAAAGATCGCGAACAGAGGCGTTGAAGCGCTCATCAGCTACAAGATCATTAACACGACTAATTTCGCCTGGGAACCAAGCTTTAATTTTGCCTATAACAAGAGCAATATAGTCACCCTATACAGCGGCCTCAAGCAGATCACTGTCGATAACGCCCGTACACAGACGGCCTATATTGCCCAGGAAATCGGTAAAACCTACGACGAGATACAGGTAGATGCTTACCAGCGGAATCCAAGCGGCCAGATTATCAATTCGTCTACGGGCCTGCCCAATACAGCGACGACATTGAGGGACATGGGAACGGGAGTACCGCCCTGGACCCTGGGCCTCAACAACACCTTCAATTACAAACATTGGAGATTAACCTTTCTGATCGATGGCAAATTTGGCGGCAAGATCTTCGATGGAGATGAAGCCCTAGCCTACCGTTATGGGCTGGCCAAGAAAACGCTGCCCGGCCGTCTGACCGGTATTATTTCCCCCGGGGTAGGTCCTGACGGGAAAACTGCCAATACCGTGGTTATCGCTGCGGAGACCTATTATCAGCAGCTCTATAATTTCGGTGAACCCTTCGTTTATTCGTCGGACTTCATCAAGTTGCGGAGTGTGACGCTGGACTATTCCTTCCCTTCAACCATGATCGGCAAGACGCCTTTCAAATCCATCACGCTGTCGCTGGTGGGAAGGAACCTATGGACGATCATGAAGCATACGCCGATCATCGATCCTGAATCGACCTACAATAATGGTAATGCGCAGGGGCTGGAATTTGGCAGCGCGCCTGTCACCAGGACACTGGGTCTGAATCTCAATATGAAATTTTAACGCTTAACCTGTTAAAACGAAAAAACGATGCTTCATAAAAAAATAATCATAGCGGTTTTAATAGCAGGCACGCTTGGTTCCTGTACCAAAAATTTTTCGACGATCAACCAAAATCCTACCTCGCCCTCCAACGTTCCCCTGAACTATCTTTTCGGCCAGGTACAGCTGCAGTTTGCCGGTTCGGCCGGTGATCCAGGCTATACCGAGTGGCGGGCCAACCTGATATACTGTATGCCTATGGTGCAGCAGATGGCCTCCCTGGGGCAGTTCTACTCTGGGGATAAATATCTGTATTCGGCCACGAATGCCGCCTCCGGCGCTTACTTCGGCACCAGCGACGGCGAAGGGAACTATCCCAATTCTATAAAGAATATGGTCAATCTTCTGACCCAGGCCCGGTTGGATTCGGCAACGAACACCAACCTCCTGGCCATGACGAAGATCCTGTGGGTGATGCAGATGTCGATCATGACGGATCTCTACGGGGATATTCCTTATTTTCAGGCGGGATTGGGCTATCTCGGGCAGAATTTTACGCCCACCTACGATCCGCAGCAGGCGATCTATCCGGACATGCTGAATCTGCTGGCACAGGCAACGGCCGGCCTCAACCCTTCGGCTGCGATTCCTTCTGCCGCCGACTTCACTTACAGCGGTAACCTGACTTCTTGGGCGCATCTGGCCAATTCCCTGATGCTAAGGTTGGGCATGAGAATGCAGAAAGTGGATCCCACCGATGCGCAAAAATGGGTGACCCAAGCCCTGGCCGGTGGGGTGTTTGCCAGCAATGCAGAGTCCTTTGCCCTCCCATACACCGGTGGCGCTACTTATAACATCAATGCGAATTCCTATAACCTGGGGCCGTCCGACGGCGTACACCGTAATGTCGTTCTCGGTGCTAATCTGCAGTGGTCCACCACCTTTATCGAAACGATGTGGAGAAAGCAGGACCCGCGAATCGGCCAGATCTCCAATGTCAACCCCACAGCATCCGGAACGAACGTTCTGATGGGTGATACGGCTGCCGCAGCTCAATTAGGGCTGCCCAATGGACTGGATAATGCCCCCGGCACTACCAACATCGACATCTATTCCACGATGAACCCGCTGACCTTTGCGTCCACTGCCCCGGATATCATGATCACTTATGCTGAAGTCGAGTTCCTCAAGGCGGAAGCTGAAGCAAGAGGTTGGGTAACAGGCAATCCTGCGAATGAGTATGCGCTTGGGCAGGCTGCAGCTTTGAACCAAATGGTATCCTATAATAAGGGTTACACTTTCACCGGTGCACAGGTCAGCGCTTACCAGACCGCCAACCCTTATCCTACTGTAGGCGGTCTCGACTCTGCGGTCAGCGCCATCCAAACGGAATGCTGGCTCTTATGGGCAGATACTTACAATGGTTATGAAGCCTGGGCCAGCTGGCGCCGGACAGGCTACCCTGTGCTGATACCCGTTAATTATCCGGGCAACTATTCCAACGCTACGATCCCGCGCCGGCTGATTTACCCGGCAGAAGAGGCTACGCTGGATGCGGCCGCTTACCAGACCGCGGTTACGCGGATGGGCGGCGATCAGTTTACCACCAAGGTTTGGTGGGACGGCGGAACAGACTAACCCCCCCTTTCGGATGACAATAAAGAGAGGAAAGATGATTGTAATTAATTATCTTTCCTCTTCCTTTTATAGCGATAGATACAGTGCATATGAAGATTACTTGCCTTTTGCTGCTGTTCTTACCTTGCGGGGTCATGGCGCAGCGGTTGTTTACCCTGGTGTCGCCTGACAGCTCGGGGATCCATTTTCAGAACAGGATCGTCGAATCCCCCGATCATAATGTCCTGGCTTACGAATATTTTTACAATGGCGGCGGCGTCGCGGCGGGTGACCTGAACAATGACGGCCTGCCCGATCTCGTCTTCACGGCCAATATGGACCAGCCGAAGATCTACCTGAACAAGGGGCATTTTAAATTCGAGGATATCACCAAAAAATCAAAAGTATCGGCCGACGGCTGGAAGACTGGAGTCACGCTGGCGGACGTCAACGGCGACGGCTGGCTGGATATTTTCATCTGCCGTTCCGGCAATGGGGATATGCGTACCCGGCACAACCTGTTATTCATCAATCAAAAGAATGGCACTTTCAAGGACGAGACTGAGGAATACGGGCTTGACATCACCGGCAATACGACGCAGGCCGTTTTTTTCGACTATGATAATGACGGTTATCCCGACCTCTTCCTGTTACGGCATTCCATTCAGCGGATGAAGAATTTCAATGTCGCCTATATGAAGACCGCTTATGACTCACTGGCCGGCGATAAGCTGTTCCACAATGACGGCAACGGTCATTTCACTGACGTGTCCGGCAAGGCGGGCATCATTGGCAACCCGATCTGTTTCGGACTGGGCGTCGCCGTGGCCGATTTCAACGGAGACGGATGGCCTGACCTTTATGTAACCAACGATTACGACGAGGATGATTACCTGTATATCAATCAGAAAGACGGAACCTTCAAAGAGTCCATCCGGTCCTACCTGGGCCACAGCTCAAAATTCTCGATGGGCTGCGACGTGGCCGATGTCAATAATGACGGGATGTCCGACCTGTTGACGCTGGACATGCTGCCGGAGGACAACCATCGGCAGAAGCTGCTGAAGGGGCCCGACGGATATGATCATTTCCAGATGCTGATCAAGAGCGGCTACTATTACCAGTACATGCGTAACATGCTGCATGTCGCCTGCCGCGACGACGACCAGATCCGATACCGGGAAATTGGCCAGCTGGCGGGTATTTCCAATACCGATTGGAGTTGGTCAGCTCTCTTCGGAGATTTCGACCTGGATGGCTGGCAGGACCTTTTCATCACCAATGGGTATATGCGGGATTATACTAATATGGATTTCCTGAAATTCACCACGCCCGAGGAGATCCGCAAATCGTTGGAAGCCGGTCAAAAGCCCGACCTCTATGAGCTGGTGAAGAAGATGCCCTCGTCGGAAGTGAAGAGCTACCTGTTCCGCAATACCGGCGATGCCAATTTCGAGAATGTGAGCCGGGCGTGGGGGATGGACAGTCTCCCGTCACTGTCCGGCGGTGCGGCGTATGCGGACCTGGATAATGATGGCGATTGGGACCTGATCGTCAACAATATCAATCAGCCGGCCTTCATCTGGCAGAACCATGCGGAAGACCTGCATAATAATTACCTGAAACTGCGTTTTACCGGGGCGAAGAAGAATACCTTCGGCATCGGGGTGAAGGCTATCGTCACTGCTCCCGACGGCTTCAAACAGATCCAGCAGCTGGAATGGGTGCATGGGTTTCAGTCTTCGTCGGAGCCCTGCCTGATCTTCGGGTTGGGCAAGCGGCCATCGGTCGACATTACCGTCATCTGGCCCGACGGGACGACGCAGGTCCTCCACGATCAGGCGGTGAACCGGACTCTGATGCTGAACCAGCGCAATGCCACGCATGACCCAGTGAAGGAAGAAGAGCCGCATCGCTTTTTCACCGGGATAAAGGCCGACAGCCTGCGTTTTCGACACCAGGAGGATTTGTATAACGATTTTAAGAAAGAGCCATTGCTACCACACCAATATTCCAAAATGGGACCGGCGTTTGCCGTGGCCGACGTCAACGGCGACGGAAAAAAGGACTTTTTTATCGGTGGCGCCAGGGGGCAGGCCGGCGTCATCTACCTCAATGAGGGAGAGGGGAAGTTTGTGCCGGTGAAGACGCCTGTATTGGAGCAGTCGACGGATTTCGAGCAGGTGCAGGCCACGTTTGCCGATCTGGACGGCGATGGTCATCCCGACCTGTATGTCGTCAGCGGCGGCAACCAGGACGATTTCGTGGATCATATCTACTGGAATGACGGGAAAGGAAATTTTACCAGCAGGGCAGACAGCCTTCCACCCACGTTGTCTTCAGGCGGCCCTGTGGTGGTTTTTGACCTGGATGGTGACGGCGACCTCGATATTTTCAGGGGCGGCCAGGTGTCGACGGGTGACTATCCTACGGCGCCGCGTAGCTATTTGTTTCGTAATGATCACGGGAAGTTCGTCGATATCACGCCGGCTTTCCTTCAGCATATCGGTATGGTCAACACCGCCTTTGCTGCTGACATCAATAAGGATGGGGTGCCGGACCTGGTATTGGCGGGTGAGTTCATGCCCATTACTATTTTATACGGTCAGCGCAAGCCGCCGTATTTTTCGGCTGACCGGGAGCAGGTCATTCCGCACTCCTCCGGCTGGTGGAACTGCCTCAAGGTAGCGGATATCAACGGGGATGGCGAGCCGGATATCATTGCCGGCAATGAGGGGCTCAACAACCAGCTGCGGCCTACGGCGCAACAGCCGGTGACGGTGGATGCAACGGACATCGACGACAATAGCTCGATGGATGCGATCCTCAGCTATTATATCCAGGGGAAGAGTTATCCCGTAGCCACCCGTGACGAGTTGATAGACCAGGTCCCGTCGATGAAGAGCAAATTTCCTACCTATGCGTCCTATGCGGATGCGACGGTAAAAGATATTATCCCGCCGGAAAAATGGGCCGGGGCTATCCACCTGTCGGCGGAAGAATTCCGGTCGGGGGTTTTCATCAACAAAGGCGGCACCTTCACCTTTCACCCCTTTCTTAACGAGGCGCAGGCCTTCCCGGTGAGGGATCTGCTGATCGACGATTTCAACCACGATGGCCGGCCGGACCTGCTGCTGACGGGGAATAATTATGCCAGCAGGGCGGAATGGGGCAGGGAGGATGCGGGAAAAGGCTTGTTGCTGATCCAGCAACCCGACGGTACCTTTACAGCGCCGCCGTGTACCGGTCTGGAGACCGATAAAGACGTTCGAAGAATTGCCAGAATCGATAACTACATCTTAGCCGCCAATAACAATGACCTACTTCAGATATTCCGTATTGATTAGTTTGTGCGTGTTAATTTTTAAAACAGGCCAGGGGCAGGACCCTGATACCCGTTTGGCCGCGAAGTGCATCCAGGCGCTGACAGATGTGATGGTGCACGATATCACTTCCCCGCCTGTCACCAGCCGCAGCTATGTGTATTCGCTGATATCTTTTTATGAAGCGGTGAGGCCGGGGGACACGGTGAGGGGCGGCGTCAAGGTGCACCCAAGTTTTGGCGGGAGGCTGAACGAGCTGACCCCTTTGCCGCAGCCTGTTCCGGGGCAGACATACGACTGGCTGGTGGCGGGGGCCTCCGCCTTTTACCGGACGGCCTATACCTTCGTTTTTTCCAAGAAGATCTTCCAGCAATCCTGGGACTCCATCGAGCAGCAGCTGCACCGGCGGCCGGTGTCAAAGGAGGTATACGACCGGTCCGTCGTGTATGGGCAGCAGGTTGCCGCGCACATCCTGAATTGGGTGGTGCAGGACCATTACATTCATACCCGGACCTTGCCCCGTTATACACCCGGCACCTCGCCGGGGTCGTGGCAGCAGACCGGTCCCGAGTATATGGACGCCATCGAACCGCACTGGGATGAGATCCGCCCGCTGACCTTATCGGCGGCACACCAGTTCACTATCCCCGGGCCCGCAGCTTTTGGGACGCCGGCGTATAATAAAGAAGTGAAGGAAGTATACGATACCAGCCTGGCGTTGACGGATAATGAGGCGGCCTCGGCCAGGTTCTGGGATTGCAATCCTTATGCCGTTCAGACCGTGGGCCACCTGATGTACAGTATAAAAAAGATCTCACCGGGCGGTCATTGGATCGGCATCACGTCGGAGGTGGTCAGGCGGCAACGCCCGGCGGATGCTTTGTATGCCTACAGCCTGGTAGGAATTGCGTTGTTCGACGGGTTCATTGCGGCCTGGGATGAAAAATACCGGACCAACTATGTGCGGCCGATCACTGCGATCCAGCAATCGATATCCCCTACCTGGCAACCGTTGCTGCAAACACCGCCTTTCCCCGAATATCCCAGCGCACACAGCGTTATTTCCATGGCGTCTGCCGAGGTACTGACGGCCTTGTATAGCGACGGCTATCATTATACCGATAGTGTCGAGAATTCATTCGGGCTGCCGGCACGAAGTTTTTCCTCCTTTTTCGCCGCGGCGGGCGAGGCGGCGATGAGCAGGATGTACGGCGGCATCCATTTCAGGGAAGCGGTCGTCAACGGCGAGGAGATGGGACGTGCGGTGGGCCGGCAGATCGTAGCCATGTTAGCCGTCGGCAGAGTGAATGAGTAAGAGGCCGGGGCGCCGAATGTTCCTGAGCTTAATGCCGCTGAGCTTTCATAAATTTCTTTGTATTGGCCGCATAGATGGCTATCCGATGGGTCCTGATCAGGTCTGGTGTTGATCGGCTGCTGTCAGACAGCTGCAGGAAGATCTTCTTCGAGGGCAGGGAAGGCATATGACAATCTATGCAGTTGCTCGTCAGCTGGGACTTCACGACTTCCGGCATCGTGCAGAAAGGATGGTCTTTCCCGTTATGACAATTCATGCACCGCTGAGAAAAGACCTGAAGGTTATTCGCCTCGTAGACATGTACATTATGGCAGGAGGAGCAATCCATTTGATCGGATTTTTGAAAACATTTGCTGGACACCAGCAGGCCGTATTGGTTGCCGTGGACATCCAGGTTCGACAAGCTGTCCATGCTGTACGCCGGTGTCGAAAATTGATCCAGAGTGTCGCCGGTCTGAAAGCTGAAGGTGGGTTTGATCTCTTTGCGGGCGCCAGAATGGCATAGCGCGCAGGCATCGAGCCGTTGTTGCCGGCTCATGAGCTTTGCGTCGAGAATATATTTCCCCGTTGTTTCTCCGGGGTGTTTTGCATGCCAGGCCACATGGTCTCCGCCTGGCCCGTGACAACGTTCGCAGTCGACCCCATACATGATCTCCCTGCCCGGGTATCGTGTCCCTGAGTCGGGGACCACTTCCGCGCTTGCATAGGTGCCGTGGCATTCCAGGCAATGCGCGGGTATCTGCCGGTTGAACAAGGGAAAAGCCCTGGGATAGCCGGGACTGTTACACCACTCTTTGAGCGGTACATAGTAAGATACCGGCAGCTGGTAAAGGTAGTCGCCGTTCCAGTAGAGATAGGTCTGCCCATTCTTTCCCGATCCGATGACAATATCGAACCGGCAGGATTGCAGGGGGGTACCGCCCAGGTACCCGGTCTGCCAGAATCCGTCGTCTTTGCTTTCCATGACGACTTCGGCCAGCCTGTTATACGTGAACTTATTTTTGCCGGGCTCGAAGCTGCCTTTGATGCTGGTCGCGGACGCTGGCCGGGAAGTACGGTAGTGAGCGGTCAGGAGATGACTTTCCACGATGTCCTTATGACAGGAGAGACAGGCGGCAGAGCCGGCGTACTGGTTGCCTTGCGGGTTGACGGGCGGGGCAGGCGTTGCGACCGGCGGCACAGACTTGCTGCCGAGATAGATCAACCCTACCAGCATAAGCAGAACGAAGTGGTAGTTTTTTATGTGTCGGATCGGGGCCACGATTGAATTTACAGGGATAAAATCAGGATCCGAAATTTTTATTAAGGTCTTTTTTGGGTATTTTGCGCCCAAACTTGCTTTCATGGGAGCTCGTAACAGGGTGGTTTATATAATGTTTTTTCTTTCTCTTTGCTATCTCTCTTTCCTGGCCTCTACGATCCCGGGGATTCCAGTCTCAACCGATTGATCCCCCTGTTAAAGCAACAAGGTGTCCATCAATACACTTATATCTACGACGCCCGTAAACTGGATACGCGCCCGATTCAGATGCATGATAGTACTATCCGCTTCCGCGCCGACAATGGGGACTTCGACTTTAAGGAGTGTACGATACCGTGAGGAGGAGGATCGGCCCGGGATGGAGCGATCAAACTGTAATGGGATGGTCAGGCCAATACCTTGCTGATCGATGCATGCAATTGCTGACGCGTAAAGGGCTTACATAAAAACTGATCGGCCCCTGTCGCCAAGGCGGCATCTGCAGCCGCTGCGTCGACGCCCGAGATCATGATCACCTTAATGAGAGGGAACTTCTTTTTCAGGTAGCTGACAAAATCGATGCCGTAACCATCCGGCAGCCGGTTATCCAATACGATGAGGTTTGGTTGTTCTTTTTCCACGAAATCGCGGGCATCGGTCAGGTTATGGGCATGTTCAAGCTGCATGTTCTCTCCGTCCAGCAGTAGTTCCAGCAACAGGGACATGTCGCCTTCGTCTTCTACAATCAGGATCTTCGTCACTTCTTTAACAGGCTTGTTGGCAGTCATGATGAAATGTTTTTTGGTGTCTAAAGGAGGCTGAGCCTGTGTGAATGCAATTCCCATGCCATGGAAAAGGAGGACTTGGAGCCCTCCTTTTACTGCGGTGTCGATTATTTTTCTGAAGGCTCCATACTGGCCTGCCGGTTGGCCGTCTGTTCAGCGATCTGCGTCAGCTTCTCGTCCGCCATTTTTTCTTCTTTGAGCGTTTCGCTCAGCAATTGCGCCACATCATCGCGGTTCATCGTCTTTGCCAGCTGGACCAGGCCGCCGTAGGTAGCGATCTCGTAATGTTCTGCCTTCTGGCCGGCGAAGATCAGCCCCACGTCGCGCTGGGCGGTATCGGCATCCGTCTCATCGATGATGTCTTCGCCTTCTTCGACGATGCCTTTAAGGGCCGGGCAAACCTTATCGTTGGCTTTCTGGTTGAAAAGCCCGAATGCTTTTTCGATCCGGGTCACATGATTTTTCGTCTCCTCCAGATGACTGTTGAAAGCCTGTCTGAGTTCTTCCGAATGGGCAGCCTCTGCCATTTTGGGCAAGGTTTTGACCAGTTTTTTTTCGGCCCAGTAGATATCCTCCAGCTGATCGATAAAGAAATCGCGCAGTTTGGAGTTTTCTACGGCAGCATTTGCTTGTACGTTAGTTGCCATAATGTAGATATTTAAAAATGAATAATGACTTCCATGGTCCCGACACTACTTTGACATCGTTTTTTTCCCGTTTGGAAAAGATGTCGCAGGCAGATGGACAGGTACATGCAATGACTCGTTCCAGGAATAGATAAAGGCGTTGGCGCCATGGGTAACCGATTGTAGCGGATCGGGAGCTTTTTCTGCTTCCGGCGTCGATACAAGAGCATATCCTGCAGCGTGGTTCATACAGTGATTTTTTGAAAATGATAATGATCGGACAAAGCGCATAGGCAATGAGGAAAACGTTCCACACGTGCGATCAGCGCCCGGCGTTTGGCAGTTTGGCAACCACCTTGGTACGACCGGGCAAAAGCCAGATCCCCGTGAAGAAAAATATAGTGCCTCCGATGCCTCCTGCCAGGAGCATATCCACCTGTGTATAGCTGACGTCGCCAAGGATACCGATCAATGTAATCACGAGACTTGCAACACCAAGGACGGACAATGAGATGCCCAAAATCTTTCCTTTCATAACTTCTGATTTTATTGATATTAACAGTTCAATAATTGTTCCACCATAGGAAGTTGATGGGGAAGGGCCTCAGTAAGTAAGATGATCTACATTAAGTGGGGAAAATCATTCAATGGTGAATCTGGTCAGCAGGAATTCGTCCTTTATTTTATTTTCTTTGACGGCGGCTTCCATTTGTTTCATCGTGACCGGGTCTCTCAGCGGCGCCGGCAGGCTGTGGGGGTCGCGCGGGTCGCTAATATAGGGTCTGCTGAATAGCATTCAATGTGTTGACATTCAATATAATAGGCATGATTTTTGCTGTAAACATGCACGGATTTAGGTCATTTTGCTAAAAAACTCATGCACCT
>Ga0182030_10001013_pt1 | contig 56471 bp, 46 predicted proteins | sample 812S3MmetaG_FD_121299 | JGI IMG/M metagenome (GOLD analysis project Ga0182030, IMG submission 121299) | Permafrost microbial communities from Stordalen Mire, Sweden - 812S3M metaG (Illumina Assembly) | ecosystem: Environmental > Terrestrial > Soil > Wetlands > Permafrost | place: Sweden... | reverse complement strand
TGGCGAACCAGACCGAACTCAACAACGGCTCCGTCGGCCGTGGAAGTACGAAAGCTCGAATCCATTAGCGCCGACACTACCAATCACCGTTAAGAATTGGACTTTTCGTCATCTGGTCGTTACGACGTAGCAATCGATATATCGATTTGATATGATGTTTCACATGTTGGACATTGCAATCTTGGGTCTTCTCATGGACCGTGACCACCACGGCTACGAGATTCGCACGCAGGTGCGTGATCGACTGGCCGTCTCGTCCAATATCTCTTTCGGTTCGATTTACCCTGCGCTCAACCGACTAGAGCGCCAGGGTTTCGTCGAAGCGGTAGTCGCCACCGAGCCTCGTGGCAACGCCTTGTCAACAGGTTCACTTTCGGGCGAGCGCGCCTCATTACGCGCGCTACGAGCCACCCAAGGCCTAGGCCGACGCTCGCGAAAGGTCTATCGCATCACGGCGCGAGGCCGCGAGGAGTTCGTATCCCTGCTGGCCGACCCCGCTACGTTGGACGATTCGCGCAACTTCTCACTGCGCATGGCACTCGCCAAATACCTCACCCCCTCTCTTCGCGTGGCGCTCCTCGAGCGTCGTCGCACCGATCTTGTTGAGCGACTGGTCGAAATGCAGACCGGTGCTCGCAATGAGCAACTCGATACCTACGCCCGCAGCGTCATGGCGCACGCGGCCAAGGGTGTCGAGTTGGACCTCGAGTGGATCGACAACCTGTTGTCCACCGAACGAAACAATCAGCAAACCTTCGCGCCTGACGCGAAGTAGGAAAGGAGAGCCATGGAGAAGATTCGTGTGGCCATCGCCGGCGTCGGAAACTGCGCCAGTTCGCTCATCCAGGGCGTTACGTACTACAAGGATGCAAAGGCCGGTGACAGCGTCCCGGGCCTGATGCACGTCATGCTCGGCGGCTACCACGTCAGCGACCTCGAATTCGTGGCCGCCTTCGACGTGGACGCCACCAAGGTCGGCAGCGACCTCGGCAAGGCCATCGAGGGTGGAATGAACAACACCATCAAGTTTGCCGATGTCGCGTCGCTCGGCGTCACCGTCCAGCGCGGTCCGACAATGGACGGACTGAACAAGTACTACCGTGCCGTTATCGATGAGTCGCCCGCCGAACCAGTCGACGTCGCCCAAGCATTGCGCGACGCTCGTGCGCAAGTCCTCGTGTCGTACCTACCCGTCGGTTCTGAGAACGCGCAGCGCATGTACGCCCAAGCCGCGATCGATGCCGGCTGCGCCTTCGTGAATGCGATCCCGGTCTTTATCGCTTCAGACCCCGTATGGGCCAAGAAGTTCGCCGACGCCGGTGTGCCCATCATCGGCGACGACATCAAGAGCCAAGTCGGTGCCACCATCGTGCACCGCGTACTCGCACGCCTCTTCGAGGACCGTGGGTTGGCCCTCGACCACACCTACCAGCTCAATGTGGGCGGCAACATGGACTTCAAGAACATGCTCGACCGCGAGCGTCTCGAGTCGAAGAAGGTCTCCAAGACTCAGGCGGTCACCTCACAGATCGAGAACTACGTGATGGACGCCGACGACGTCCACATCGGACCGAGCGACCACGTGCCGTGGCTGAAGGACCGCAAGTGGGCCTACATCCGCATGGAGGGTCGCAACTTCGGTGACGTGCCCCTCAACGTCGAGCTCAAGCTCGAGGTGTGGGACTCGCCGAACTCCGCCGGCGTCATCATCGACGCAGTACGGTGCGCGAAGCTCGCCCTCGACCGTGGCATCGGTGGTCCCGTCGTAGGCCCGAGCGCCTACTTCATGAAGTCGCCACCGGTGCAGTTCCACGACGACGTCGCGCACGACATGATCGAGGACTTCGCCAACGGCGGTGAAAACCCCGTCTGGCCGTAATCCCCCCAGCTGCAGAACGAGACCCCCGCCGATGGCGGGGGTCTCGTTCATCTAACCCTGCTCGCTCCACCACTCGCGAAGGCGGTGCGTGGCCTCCGTCTTGGTGATCTCGCCCTCCTCGCGACGAATCTCCATCAGGAACTTCATCGCACGACCCACCATCGGCCCGGGCCGTAGTTCGAGGAGAGCCATGACCTCGCTTCCGTCGAGGGCCGGGCGCTGATTGTCCAGGTCCTCTTGTTCGCGCAGTTCGGCGATTCGGATCTCGAGCTCGTCCATCCGGCGTGACAGTTCGGCCGCCTTGCGCCAGTTACGCGTGGTGCAGTCGCAACGGGTGAGTTCATTGAGCTCTGCCAAGAGTTCGCCCGCGTCGGTGACGTAACGGCGAACGGCCGCGTCGCTCCAACCCAACTTGTAGGTGTGAAATCGCAGATGCAATTCCACCAGCGTGCTCACGTCGTCAATCATGCTCTTGGAGTACTTGAGCGACGTCATGCGCTTACGCGTCATCTTGGCGCCCACCACCTCGTGGAAGCGGAAGGTCACGCCCTCGTCGGTAATGGCCCTCGTCGGGGGTTTTCCGATGTCGTGGAACAATGCGGCCAGGCGAAGCGTGAGCTGTGGCGAGGTCTTATCGACCACCGCCCAGGTGTGCTTGAGGACATCCTTGTGATGGTGGATCGGGTCCTGCTCGAGTTGCAACATCGGTAACTCGGGAAAGAAGTACTGTGCCAAGCCGGTCCGGACGATGAAATCTAGACCGATGGACGGCTGCTCGGTGACCATCAACAGATCAAGTTCTCCGCGAATACGTTCCGCGGACACGATGGTCAACTTGTCGGCACACGAGAGCGCGGCGGCCTCGAGCTCCGGATCGATGGACAGGGTGAACCGCGCCGCGAACCGCGCCGCACGCAACATGCGCAACGGGTCGTCCGTGAAGAGGATCTCGGGGTCAATGGGGGTACGCAGCACGCGGTCCTGCAGATCGGCGAATCCACCGAAATAGTCGAAGAATGTCTGTACGCCATCTGACGGCGTCAGCAGGTGCACGACGTCGAGCGCCAGTGCGTTGATCGTGAAATCGCGCCGACTCAGATCGGCTTCGAGCGAATCACCCCATTGCACAGCGGGTTTGCGCGAATGGTCGACGTACTCCTCGGATCGAAAGGTGGTGACTTCGGCCCGCAGCCCGTTGGTACGAAGCACGCCGCCAATAGTGCCGAATGATCGACCCTGCTCCCAGAGTCCGCCACACAGTGGGGTCATCAGCCTGGCAATATCGTCTGGCCGCGCGTTGGTCGTGAAGTCGATCTCGTAGTCGTTGCTTGGCTCGATTCCCAAGATGGCGTCACGGATGGAGCCCCCCACGGCGAAGAGGCTGAATCCCGCCTGGTCGAAGGCGAGGCTGAGCGGCGCGGACCACTCCGCGATGCGCGCCAGGCGTTGGGGGAAGTCGTCAAAAGCGTTCACTGCGAATGAAGGTTACGAGAGACGCCGTACCACCGTGGCCCCAAGTAGCCTGTGTCAGCATGTTCCACCGATTTTCAACCTGGTGGCGGGCGCTTAGCGTCGTACTCCTCGGCCTCGCGACGCTGACGTGGCCCTCGGCCGCGCAGGCTCAATCGACGGCGGTGTTCTCAGTTCTCTCCCAGGACGCCGCGACGAGTCTCTCGAGCCACGGCTCGTCGACGTTCGCCCTGGACCTCTCGATCCCCCACGGCACGGCTGACAGCGTGGCGCTGACCCTGTATCCGCAGATTGAATATCGCTCTGAGGTCAGCGCCATCATCGCTGGTACGGGTACTGCAGCGACGCCGATCGCTGCGACGGCCGTCTCGAACCCCACGTGTGCCACCGGGACCACGCTCGACTTGACCGTGTCGCTCTTCAGTGCTCACGGCACCGGTGTCAGTCACCGCTGCGGAACTGCACCCGTCCACTTGCGGCTGCCTTGCCAGGGAGCCTCGTGTGACGGCGTGTACCCCCTGAGAATCGCGGTAACCGTCGATGGGGTGCTTCAAACGGAGTGGTCGATGATCGCGGTGCAGTCCACCAGCGTTCTAGTTCCCTTGCGGGTGGACTTCGTCGCCGTCGTCGATCCTTCGGCGTGGTCAGCGCCAACGAACGCGGAGGCAGATTTTTCTGTTATCTCCCGATACGCATCACTACCCCTCACTTTGGCCGTGGACTACCGGCCACTCGGACGTGCCCTGCTGAGCCCGACGAGTCGCACCTGGCGAAACGACCTCTCGAACGCTCTCGATAGTGCGCAACACCGCGCCATCGTCGCCCCTCCCCCCACCGCGGACTACGCCGGTCTGGCCGCCAACGGCTTTACCACTGAGGTCTCACAACAGGTCAACCTGGCCGACAAGTTCCTCAAATCAGTGACCGGTCGTTTCACCGACGGGCAGGTCTTCATCACCAATCCCACTTCCAGTGCCGATCTCAGTGCTCTCGCCCACGTCGGGGTCACCGAAGCAGTGCTGCCCGATACCGCATTCAGCGAGACGCCGTCCACGACCCTGGGGTGGGGTGCCCCCTTCCACCCGACCGACATACCGAGCATGACGGCGCTCGCTACCGACAGCGGGCTCGAACAACTGGCGGCCAACACGGCCATCGAGCCGGGTCGCCGTGCGACCCTCACCCTCGCGACCCTGGCCTTCCTGCACTTCGAGGAGCCCAATGCACTCGCAGTCCGAACGGTCGTCATTCCGCTGAACGTCGGCTCGTTGTCGCCGACGTATCTCGACGACCTGCTCGGTCCCAGCCAGTCCAATCCGTTCATCGCGCCGAGCACTCTGGCGCCTTCGTTCGATTCCACGCTCGTCGGCACCAACAACAGCCCCACCGACCGTTCGCTGACCCCCGCAGCCCCGTCCGTGTGGTCAACGGCCAACATCACGACCCTGCGCTCGCTCATCAGTCGCACGGCATCATTCGTCCAAGGCATCGCATCGCCGACGCAATTGGTGACGCTCGAGTTGTATCAGGCCCTCCCCGAACAAGTCGGCGGCACCGCACAACGACAAATCGGCCTCAACTCCGCGACCACTTACTTGAACAAACAGTTGGCGAGTTTTCGCATCGACAATTCCTCCATCACACTGACCGGATCAGGGAGCGAGCTGCCGATCACCATCTTCAGCAGCCTGCGTTACCCGGTCACGCTGGTGTTGCATCTCATCACCGACCGCCTGCAGTTCCCTAAGATTCAAAATCAAGAGATCGCCGTGACGCTCTCGGCACCGACCAATCCCCTTCGAATCTCCACCATCAACTCGAAGGGTGCGTCCTTGACGCTTCAACTCGAACTGACCACGCCCGACGGCACGATCGTGGTGGCCCACTCCGCGGTTCTGGTGCGTGTCGCCGGAACCTCCGTCGTAGGTTATATCTTGAGTGGCGCCTCGCTGCTGGTTCTCGCCTGGTGGTGGCTGCGCACCTATCGACGTAAATCGCGGGGGCGGCACGCTCGATGACTCGCGGCGCCACGCACGGCGGTCGCGTCCTCTCCATGGCCGGCGGCACCGCGGCCTCGCGGCTCACCGGACTCTTTCGAGTCTTGGTCCTGGCGTGGGTGCTGGGCTTCACGCCCCTCGCGGACGCGTTCAACTTGGCCAACACCATCCCCAACATGCTCTTCGACCTCGTCGTCGGTGGTGTGCTGAGCGCCACCTTCATTCCCGTGGTCATCGAACGGCTCTCGATCGATGGCGAGCGTCGGGCGTGGCGATCCATCTCGACCGTCGTCACCGCGATTGTCGCCGTCTTGTTCGTTGCCTCGATCATCGCCTGGGTGGGTTCGCCCTGGATCATTGACGGCTTCACGTTTCTTCAACACTCCTCGAGCAAGTCGCAGTCGCTAGTACTCGCGTCCCAACGCCGAGTCTCAGTCGAGCTACTTCGCTGGTTCGTGCCGCAGATCTTCTTCTACGGAGTCATCGGCATCGCCACTGCGTTGTTGAACGTGCGGCGCAAGTTCGCGATTGGTTCGTGGGCGCCAGTGGCGAACAACATCGTCTGCATCGCGGTACTCGTGTGGTTCCACTTGGTCGATCCGACGCCGAGCGTTGCCTCGCTCAGTGGTACACACGACCTGTTGTGGTTGGGGCTGGGTACCACCGCTGGAGTCGCCGTCCAATTCATCGTGATGTGGCCATCGCTGGCCACGAGCGATCTGGGTCGGTTGCGCTTTCGCTTCGACGTCCACGACCCCGCGCTGCGCACGATGAGTCGGTTGGGGTCTTGGACCCTCCTCGTCGTCATCGCGAACCAGGCGTCTCTGTACGTCATCCTGGCTTTCGCCTTTGGCACCGGCGGTACCGCACCAGTGAGCGCATACACCTACGGTTGGTCGTTCATGCAGATGCCGTACGCCATCGTCGTCGTCTCGGTTCTCGGCGTCTTGACCCCCCAACTCGCCGAATTCGCCACCGGCGGCGACTTCCAGGCCCTGGGTGACCGACTCAGCTTTGGACTTCGACAGTCGTTGGTCATCATCATTCCCTGCACGGTGGCACTCATCATCCTCGCCCAACCCATCGTGGGTATCCTGCTCAACCACCTCAACGCCACCACCCAGATCCCCGCTGGTACCGTCCTGGCGATCCTCGCGGCGGGGTTACCCGGCTTCACCATCTTCCAGTTGTGCATTCGAGGACTGCAGTCCATGCAACGCGCGGTCGACGTCTTCGGCCTCTATGCACTGCAAAATGCAGCGACCATCGTGCTATGTGTGGTCTTGGGTCGACACTCGTTGGCCGGGCTGACCGCCAGCGTCTCGATCGCATACGCCGGCGCGGCCGTGTGCGCGCTCTTCGTCTTGACCGCTCGCCACGTGTCGGTGGCATCGACCATCTGGAGCGTGCACGTGCGCCGAAGCGTTCTCGCCTCTCTCGCGATGGGCATCGTGATGGCCGCCGCCTGGTCAACGCCGACGTGGACGCGCGGTGGCGGACTGGTGCTACGCGGACTGCTAGCCGCGGTCCTAGGAGGAGCGACGTACGTCCTTTTCGTCCTGGTCGCTCAACGAGGGTCTGGTCCTCCTCGCCCAAAGGTGCAAGGCTAGAGCCGACCGGGGGGAAGAGTGACCACAATTCGCGTTATCTGTGACAGCGCCAGTGACATACCCCAGGATGAACTCGATCGACTCGGCATCACCATGGTCTCACTCAGTATTCGCTTCGGCGACGAAGAGTTCATCGATCGCGTCACGTTATCCATCGATGAGTTTTGGCGGCGCTGCGCACAGTCGCGCACCTTGCCCGAAACCTCGGCACCGTCACCGGGGGCCTTTCGCGCGGCCTACGAAGCGGCGGCGTCCGACGGATGCACGGGGGTCATCGTCCTCACATTGTCAGCCGACCTGTCCGGGACCTACCAGTCGGCCGTGGTCGCGCGAGAAGCGGTGGCCGGTCTCATCGATGTGCGCGTCATCGACACCCAGGCGGTCTCGATGGCCCAAGGTTTGCTCACCATCGAGATTGCCGAGATGGCCCAAGAGGGAGCGACGCTCGACGACCTGGAGCAACACGCTCTCGATTGCCGGTCGCGGGTCGGCGTGCTAGCCATGCTCGACACGCTCGACCAGCTCATCAAGGGGGGTCGTGTCGGCGGTGCGCGAGCCCTCCTCGGCCAAGTCCTCTCGATCAAGCCGTTGCTCGAACTCCGCGACGGACTCGTCGCCGAGGCCGGTCGCCAGCGAACGACCGCGCGCGCGATGGCGGCCATCGCGGCCACGGCGCGGAGTCACGCCCCCCTTCGCCGATTCGCCCTCATCCACGCGCAGTCCACGCAGGTGGCTGCCTTAAGCGCACTTGTCACCGACATCGAGACGGAATATCCGATGCTCGTCGCCGATATGGGGCCCACCGTGGGCACGCATGGAGGTCCAGGACTGATCGGTCTTACCTGGCTCGAAGCGGCGCCGCAGGATCGCCACTAAGTTTTAGGTGTGAGCGAAGGCCCCGACCAGCACGAGCCCGACGTAGTCGACACACTTTTCGTCTACTTCGATCGAATCATGGATGCGTTGCACGACCGCGTCCTGCGACCCATCATGCTCGCGGGGCGTTTCATCGCCTACGGATTCATCCTGCTGCTGCTGGCTCTCGTATTGGTTGGAGCCCTGGTCATCGCCATTGTGAGGTTGTCCACGGTCTACTTATTCGCGCACCACGTGTGGATCACGTACTTGACTGTCGCCGTGCTGTCGATCGGCGGCGGCCTCCTCATCTGGCGAAAGCGCCGTCCTCTCTCGCTTAGGAAGTAATGACTCACACCCGCGTGCTCATCATCGGCTCGGGGCCCGCGGGCCTTACCGCAGCCATCTACGCCGGTCGGGCCCAACTGCGCCCAATCGTCATCGAGGGCGAACCGTCCTCGACGACCGACCAACCCGGTGGTCAGCTCATGCTCACCACTGACATCGAGAATTTCCCCGGCTTCCCCGAGGCCCTCACTGGTCCCGAATTGATGGCGCGTATGCGTCAACAGGCGGAGCGATTCGGTGCCGACTTACGAGTCTCGAAGGTCCAGAAGCTCGACGCCACTAGTCACCCGTTCCGGGCCTGGCTCAGCGACGACGTCGAGCCCAGTATCACCGCCGACACCGTGATTCTCGCGACGGGCGCGCGATCTCTCATGATGAACGTGCCGGGCGAAGACCGACTCTTGAGCCACGGTGTCTCGACGTGCGCCACTTGTGACGGATTCTTCTTTCGTGGCCATGACATCGCCGTGGTGGGCGGGGGCGACTCCGCAATGGAGGAGGCGTTGTTCCTCACCCGCTTCGCTTCGAGCGTCACGGTTGTTCACCGACGCGATTCGTTGCGAGCCTCCAAGATCATGCAGGAGCGGGCATACGCCAACGAGAAGATACGCTTCGCGTGGAACTCCCAAGCACTCGAGGTGCTCGGCGAAGATCGCGTGAGCGGCCTGCGAGTCCGCGACACGACGAACGGTCAAGAGCGCGTGATCGACGTCACCGGCATCTTCGTCGCGATCGGCCACGTACCCAACACGACGCTGGTCAAGAGTCAATTGGACCTCGAGGACAATGGATATGTTCGCACCGGCCTCGGCTCCTTCACCTCAATCGACGGCCTGTTCGCAGCGGGCGACGTCCAGGACCACGTGTACCGCCAAGCCATCACCTCAGCCGGTTCCGGGTGCATCGCCGCGATCGACGCCGAGCGCTGGCTCGAGGCGCAAGGACTCTAGTCCTGGCTCGCTAAGGTGGTTTCTGCGTCGCGAGTGTTCGACGCCACACCGGAGGTAGTTATGAGCGACAAGATCACCACATTGACCGACGCCACTTTTGACGAAGTCGTGGGTTCGTCTGACAAGCCGCTTCTCGTCGATTTCTGGGCCGAATGGTGCGGACCTTGCAAGATGATTGCGCCCATCCTCGAAGAACTCGCTGATGAACAGAGTGAAAAGTTCGCCATCGGTAAACTCGACGTGGACCTCAACGTGGCAACGGCCACCAAATATTCGGTCATGAGCATTCCCACCCTCTTGCTCTTCAAGGATGGTGAAGTGATTGCGCGCCTCGTCGGCGCGAAGCCCAAGGGCGCTCTTCTCCAAGAGATCACCGCCAGCCTCTAACGTCGTCGTTTCTGGACTCCCTTCCACTCTCACTCGGGGCATCGGGCCGACGCGTTCGCGACCTCCATGATCGCTTGACCTCTCTCGGCCTCGTGCCCTTGGAGAATCTTGGCGACAGTTTCTCCGAAGCCACTCAGGCAACGGTGCAGGCCTTCCAGCGTTCTCGTGGTCTGCCCATCACGGGCGTTGTGGATGCCACCACGTGGGCCCGACTTCTCGAGGCCGGCTGGCGACTCGGCGATCGACTATTGTTCTTGATCAAACCATATTTACGCGGTGATGACGTCGCCGAGCTCCAGGTGCGTCTTTCCCAACTCGGCTTCGATCCCGGGCGGGTCGACGGTGTCTTCGGTCCCCTGCTGGATCGAGCACTGAGTGAATTCCAGCGCAACTGCGGACTTGAGACCAACGGAACCCTCACCCAACGAACTCTCATCGAGTTGCGACGATTCTCACCCGTGAGCGATCGCACCCTGGTCAGTGAGGCGAGAGACGAGGCCGGCTTCGGTGAGCCTCGTCGGGGGCCGATCGTGGTGTGGGGAGCGAGTCCCGTTGCCGAGAAGATCGCCAGTCACCTTTCCTCGAGTGACTTCGACGACGATCGCTCGGTATGGTCCGTCGAACAGATCGCCGCCCACGCCAATGCCGTCGGGGCCCTCGGCGTCGTCTCGCTCATCGAACAACCGAACTGGCATGGTGTGCATTTGCACTATTGGTCGAGTTATCGGTCCTATTCACGTCGCGGCGAGCAGCTCGCCAGCGCTGTGGCTAGCGCCGTCTCACGCGACGACGTGGACCTTCGGGTTGAAGTAACGGGTATGGCCCTGCCAATATTGCGCGAAACCCAAATGACGACGATCCATGTGGAACACGGTGAGATGACCGCTGAGGAGTCAGAACAGCTCGCGAAAGCGATTTCCCAGACAATTCGGGACTTTTTCCACAGTTAACCCGCTAGAAATAACGGCCCAGCGCCATGTTTGACAGCGATTTCATGACAAATAGCACCGATTCGCAGGGAAACCCACAGGTTCATCCACAACTTGGGGATAACTTCAAGAAGAAGGTTATCTTGAAGGTTGAGGGTTACTTCACCTGGGAGATGGAAATGTAGATCCGCTCCAGATCGTCAAGGTCGGCAAAATCGATGATGATGCGGCCATTCCTCCCCTTGAGGTCCACGTGAACGCGGGTATTGAGGTAGTCCTCCAACAATTGCTCGAGTTCCGCGACACTGGCGTCGGGAACGGGACGAAGTCGAGGTGGCTTACCCGAGATGTCTGGCACTGTTGTGGACGAAGTGTCTACAGGCCGTGGCTCTAGGAAAGTCTTGACGGCCTCCTCGGTGGATCGTACCGAGAGTTCATTCTTGATGATGCGCGCGACCATCGTGGCCTGGGCATCCGGGTCACTGATCGCCAATAACGATCTCGCATGCCCCGCGCTAATTTGCGACTGGGCAAGCGCCGTCTGTGCGACCTCACCCAACTGGAGTAGCCGAAGGGTGTTTGTTATATTGGCACGGCTCTTGCCCACTCGTTGGGCGACTTGCTCATGGGTGAGATCAAACTCGTCGATCAACTGCTGGTACGCCGCTGCCTCTTCCAAAGGATGGAGATCGACTCGATGTAGGTTCTCCACGACCGCCTGTTCCAACGAGAGACGGTCATTGACTGAGTCCTGAACGAGCACCGGCACAGTCTCGAGACCAGCGATTCCCGCGGCCCTCCAGCGTCGTTCGCCGGCAATCAGCTCGTAGCGAGTCGGGTCACCCTCCATGGGACGAACAATGATTGGTTGAAGGACTCCCAGCTCACGTACTGATGAGGCCAGTGATTGCAAGCTCTCGTCGTTGAAGGCCTTTCGTGGCTGGAACTGGTTGGGGCTAATCGATGACACGGGAACTTGGCGTAGCGGACCTTGAGTGACAACCACCTCGACCTCCTCGACAATCTCTTGACCTTCAGGTATCAGGGCGCCAAGGCCCTTACCGAGTCCGGGCTTCCTAGCCATTCATGATCTCCTCTGCTAATTGGCGGTACGCCTTGGCGCCCTTGGATTGGGGATCGAACACGGTAATGGGCTGGCCGAACGAGGGTGCTTCAGCGAGTCGAACCGTCCGAGGAATCTTCGTTCGACACAGTTCCTCGGCGAAGTGACGACGGACTTCAAGAGCAACATCCTGGGACAAAGTATTGCGTGCGTCATACATCGTCAGGACCACCTTGGAAATCTTCAAGTCAGGGTTGAGGTTCTTCTGTACCAGATCGATGATTGCGCGCAATTGAGTGAGCCCCTCCAGCGCGTAGAACTCGGTCTGTACCGGAACCATGATGTCCGTTGCAGCCGCGAACGCATTAATGGTGATAAGTCCCAGGGAGGGAGGACAGTCGATAAAGACGTAGTCGAAGTCGCCTTCTACCGACGCAATCGCCTTCTTGAGGCGCAGCTCACGGGAAATGACGGCAGTAAGTTCCTGTTCCACCCCTGCTAAATCCAGAGTGGCCGGAGCGACGAAAAGGTTGTTGAAGCCTGTCGGTTCGACGATGTCGACCATGGGGACATCATTTAGGAGAACGTCGTATACCGACTTCTCAAAGCGACGACCGTCGACTCCTAGACCCGTGGTCGCGTTACCTTGCGGATCGAGGTCAACGATGAGGACCCTCTTGCCTGCCTCGGCCAATGCGGCGCCCAATGAAGTGGTGGTGGTTGTCTTTCCCACGCCACCCTTCTGATTGGCAACAGCAAAAATCCTCATTTTGGCGACGTCTGCCATAAGCCTCTTCCCCGCTTGCTACTTCCCACTATCGGACAATCTTAGGATATTTACTGCGAAATCCACTTGCCATCAAGATCGCGTGTTTCACGTGAAACAACTGCAAATCACACTACTCCGCCTCGTGAGACAATGTAAATACCCTCACCGAGGTCCACTGCCCGTAGGTCGCAGCGTAACAACTTGTTTCACGTGAAACAATGTCCGCCACTCGAGGTTCCACAACAGGGCGTGCGGGTGTGCGAAATGCGCTGTTTCACGTGAAACTTCTGCTGGGGTCCATGTGAATCGGAGGTGGCCTGCTGCTCTCTCAATCTAGGTGCGCGTCGAACAGACCAGGGAATGTTTCACGTGAAACACTCAGATCGTGTCACTCCGTCTAGCGCGTCCTTGAACATGACCGGCCGCTCCACTACTGCTGCGTTATAAAAAGGCTCTTCCAAGGGATGTTTCACGTGAAACATCAGCGGCTTTCGCCGTCTTCACAAATCGTCCAAGGGTCGCTGGGAATAGGAGACACGTGTTTCACGTGAAACATCTCCCTCTTGACCAGGCGGCATCTGCACTGTGAACTTCTTCGGACTTTCCCAGCGATGGGCTGCCACTGGGATCACCAGTGCTCAACGTGTTCTAATTGGGAGTCGCAGCCTGATGTTTCACGTGAAACATCAAAATAGAGGGTTCTTGCCGGGCGTCCCTATCTCCCTCGGGTATCGAACGGGAGTGGGCCGAACCTTTCGCTGTACGTGGAACGCAGCTCCGTGGCGCACCCGACCTTCGGAATGCAGCCCTAACTGACCTAGTGCGGAAGGGTTCCATCGGTCGATTTCATCATCATTCGGTGGCTCGGAGACAATGAGGAGGCCTCCCATGCTGAGAAAGCGAACGGCGCACTCCGCCGTAACCGCCGGCGGACCAAAGGATCTGGCGGTGACCAATGAGAACTGGCCCTCAAGGTCGGAGTCCCTCGACAACTCCTCCGCTCGGCCATTGATCACCTGGCCACCCGAGGGCGCACCCTCCCAGCCCAAGACTTCATCGAGGAAGTTGGTTCGCTTTATCATTGAGTCAAGAAACGTGGTGGGGCTCCCCCAGTGTTCGAAAAGTACCAATCCTGGCAGTCCTCCACCACTTCCAAGATCGAGATACTGGGTGGGTGGATCGGACGAGAAGTCGTCCCACACGCGAATGAAGCCCGACGCGTGCTCAATCTGGGTTTCGATTGCCACCGGCCCTAAAAAGCCCCGCGCCCTCGATTCCTCGAGGGCGCGGTACAACCATTGACTTGTCACAACATCAATTATGCCGGAGAAACCACCACGAAACGGCGAGGCTCTTCGCCCTCGGAACGCGTCACCACGGTGCTCGACTCAGAGAGTGCATCGTGCACCGCCTTACGGTCGGCCGCCGACATTGGCTCCAACGCACGCTCCTCGCCCGTTTCCACTACCTCCTGGGCCACTTGGCTGGCGAATCGCCCAAGAGCCGCCACTCGCCGTTCGCGATACTGAGCGACATCAACGAGGATCCGGTCAGTACGACCAGGGCTCTTCGACTGAACCACCGTACGAGTCACCTCTTGGAGGGCCTGCAGCGTAGTACCACGCGGCCCAACCAATACTCCGAGCTCGGTCGGAGGGTTCGCGTTGACTGAGAGTTCGACGGTCTCCTGGTCGATTTCGCGCACGCTCACCTCGGCAGTGATGTTCATCGAAGACAGGAGGCCCTCAAGGAAACCCTTGCCGATCGCTCCCTGTTCTGCCAGTGTGATTCCTTCAGCCATGTTGCTCTCCTTTGACGAAACTTTCTCGAGCCGTGGTGACGGTCCGTTCGAATTCTGCTTGACGCGTGGGCCTTCAGGCTTCTCGCGATTGGTACGGGGTCGGTCACCTTCTGTGGGCTTAGACCGGGGACCCTTGTTCTTGTTGGCGTCACGCCCCTCCGGATTGCGGGGTCGGTCCTCGCGACCCCCCGAACGCCGAGAGCGCTTGGGACGCGGTCCCGCGGGGCGAATGCGGGCCCGAACACGGGCCTCTCCTCTAATTCGTCCAAAGAGACCCGCCTTGGGCTCTTCGAGGATCTCTACCTCGGCGTCATCGCGGTGCACACCGAGGTGGGCGAGTGCCCGGTCAGTAGCCTCATCGATTGATTTTCCGGTGGTTTCTACCCAATCCATGGTTACCGTTCCTTTCTCTTGCGCTTTGCCTTAGAGCGACTCTGTGCCTGGGGCTTGATAGTTGAAGGTTTCGGCGCATCCTTCTTTTCCTTGATCTGCGCCGGCGCCGGCAACTCCTTCTCCACTGGCTTGGTGCCGTTCTTGTGAGGGTTCGAGATTCCGGCGCGGAACATCAGGTCTTGAGTAATTATGCGAATCCCTGTAGAAACAATCATGTACAACACGACTGCCGCAGGGATAATCAAATAGAAGTATGCAAAAAAGACCGGGAGGAAGCGCTGCATCATCTGCTGTTGAGCAGGCATCGGCTGTCCGACCTTGCGACTGCGATTGTTGAGCTGAGCCATCTGGAAGTACTGCAGGGCCACCGCAACTGCCACGAAGACGAAGAAGGGTATCTGCGCGGAGAAAGAACTGTGGGAGCTGAAGGCCTTCAGGTTCAAGTCCATCCCAAAAACCTTGATGGCGCCGTGAGAGGCGATGAGGTCGTTGTACATCTTCGAACTGTGAGGGATGTAGCGTGGCTCGGCGACCAGGGTTTTTCCATGTTTTACGACATTGGCGAGACCCTTGATGACGCTATAGAGAATAAAGAGGAATGGCGCCTGCAGGAGTACGGGGAGACAGCCACCGAGTGGGTTTGCCCCCTCCTCCTTATATAACTTCATCATCTCCTCGTTGAGGAGCTGACGATTCTCGGGACCCTTGTACTTCTGCTGAAGTTTCTTGATCTCCGGTTGAAGTCGCTGCATTGCCTGCATTGACTTCGTGCTCTTGATGGTGAAGGGGGTAAGGGCACCCATGATCACAATGGTCAACAGGATGATGGCGACGGCGTAGTTAGGGACTAACCCGTAAAAGAAGGCAAGAATCCACGCAAAGAGGTGAAAGATCGGTTGAAAGAGTGAGCCAATCGAGTGGGTGAACGACTTCATGGAGTGGGTGTCCTAACTTTCTTCGCTTCGGGTACGAGGTCTATACCGTGCGGCCCCAGGGGACGGCACTTGCTGATCCGGCGCAGCGCTAACGCTGAACCGCGAAGTGCACCGTGCACCTCAACTGCTTCATAGGCGTAGTGCGAACATGACGGGTAGAAACGACAGGGGGCGATCCTTCCTGACCTCATCTTCTGGTAGCCAGAGATCATCGCAAGAATCAGCTTCGTCGCGCGGCGAGATTCAGTAGGCGTGTGCTCGATTGAGTGCCGTCTGAACGTGTAATTGAAGTTCGTCATAAGAGAGATTTCCGGACCCGATTGCGCACTTGATCAGGTACAAACCTGGCTTGGGCGCAGGGGACAGGCCATCCATCACTGCCCGGAGCCGGCGGCGAATTCGATTGCGAACAACCGCATTGCCAACCTTACGGCTGATTGCGAAGGCCACGTCGTACGAACCCTGGTCTGAGTGGTCCACGAAGATAATTCGGAGGGATCCACTCTGTCCACGTCCCGTTGGTGTCGCGAACTCGGCAAACTGCCGTCGGGTGCTGACCCGACCGGGCACGAGGAGGCTCAAACCGTCAACTGGTGACGGCCCTTAAGACGACGGGACTTGAGCACAGCTCGTCCGGCGCGAGTACGCATCCGGGCACGAAAACCATGAGTCTTGGCCCTTTTCCTCTGATTCGGTTGGTAAGTACGCTTCACAAAATCCTCTTCTCAAGCTGTGTCAATACGCTTCGCGGTACCCCCTGGGGGTCGCTGGCGCGCTGCTGGCGACAATCCTACCCGAACAGAGACCCTCGGGGCCTTCGTGGGCCCCTCTGGGCGGTGTAGTGTTACAACCCCAAGCGGGCGGACCATCGGATTTGACAAATGTGTGGTTGTGGATAAAGTCAAGTTTGGTCTGTGGAGGAAAAAATGCAGAGTATCGATGAGGTGTGGTCCGCTCTGCGAGACTCCTTGCGTGGCAATAGTTCTGATGCAATGTGGTCGGCAGGACTTGGTGCACTGCGCCTTGTGGATTACCAAAACAACGAGTTGATAATCTCCGCGCCGAATCAAATTCAATTGTTACGAGTGCAGCAGCGTTACCTGCCCTTGATCACCGAGCAGGCGCAGCAGTTGTTGGGCGAGTCGGTGACCGTCTCTCTAACAGTGGGTGAAGAAAGTGTTCACTCAGTGGAACCTGAGGTGTCGACCACCGAGAACGAGGTCGTCGCCACAAGAGGATTGGGGTCTGATCGTCCGCTCCGCTTAGATCCGCGAATGACCTTCGATACTTTCGTTGTCGGCAACTCGAATCAATTGGCGCGATCAGCGGCCTTCGCAGCTGCTGAAACTCCTGGTCGGGCCTATAACCCATTGTTGATGTACGGCAACTCTGGTTTGGGGAAAACCCACCTGTTGCACGCCATCGGCAATTACGTCCAGGAGAACTATCCCTACCGAAAAGTTCTCTACGTGTCGACCGAGACTTTTTTGAATGACTTCATCCGGGCCATCCAGACCCGCACTCAACTCGCGTTGCACGAGCGCTACCGCGAAGTCGACGTGTTGTTAATTGACGACATTCAGTTCATGGAGTCACGTGGTGAGACGTTCCATGAAGAGATCTTCCACACCTACAACACTTTGCACAGTGAAGGTAAGCAGATCGTGTTGACGTCAGATCGATCCCCTCGTGACCTCGCGGGTTTACAAGAGCGGTTCCGCAGTCGTCTTCTCCAAGGGCTCGTCACGCACATTGATCAACCGGACCTCGAAACTCGCATCGCTATTTTGCGCTCAAAGTCCGAGGCGGAGGGTATTACCCTGCCCAACGACGTGACGGAATGGATCGCGCACCGCGTGCGTGACAACATCCGTGAGTTGGAGGGATCCATCACCATGCTGCGGGCGTTCTCCAATCTCCACCAGGTGCCCATCTCAATCGAATTGGCTCAGAAACATCTGACCGGCCTTGGTCACGAGCACGTGGTGCTGAAGCCCGAGACCATCATCAAAGCAGTGGCCGACTTCTACGGGTTGAGCACCGAAGATGTTCTGGGCTCTAAGCGGCTTCGCCCACTCGTACAAGCTCGACATGTGGCGATGTACCTCATCCGCGATCTATTGGATAATTACTCGTACCCGATGATTGCGCGGATCTTTGACGGTCGTAACCACACCACCGTGATCAGCGCTGTCGAGAAGATCAAAGAACAGATCACCGTAAACGTAGAACTGCTTACCCAGATCAACACTCTCACCCAGCAGCTTCAGGGTGAGATGTAAGTGTCTTGTGGGGAAAGTGACGACACCCTTGTTGATAATGGTGGAAAACAGGGGGGTTGGTCCACATGACTTCAGGGTTGAATTTGGAGGCTTGAAACAACTTCGCACACGTCTGTGCACGAAACGTTCACCTTCATGTCACACACGACCAGGTATTTTACGGACTTACCCACAAATCCACAGGCCTACTACTACTAACTAATTTACATATACCCATCCACACGTATCCTCAGTAGCAAAGAAAGGCAGTCCTATGAAGTTCAAATCAGAGCGAGACCTCTTGGTCGAAGCATTAAGTGCGGCGAGCCGAGTGGTCGCCACCCGCCTAATTGGAGCTTCGTCGGGAATTCTCCTTTCACTGACTGGCAATCAACTCACAGTCACCGGAACTGATCTTGACATCACTGTTCGAACCAACGTCGATGTCATTGGTATTGAGGACGGTGCGATGGTGGTGCCCGCGCGTCTCATCGTTGACGCGGTCCGATCTCTGGAGGCAGGCGCCGTGACGATTGCGAACCATGATGAGAACGTGGAAGTTTCTCTCGGTCGCGCCAAGTTCTCGCTACGTACCTTCTCGGTAATGGATTATCCGAATATTCCTCCGGTAACAGGTGCGACCACGGCGATCATCGCTACTGACCTCATCCAAGGTTTGAACCAAGTGGTGCGCGCCGCCGCCAATGACGACGCACGCCCACTCCTTACCGGTGTTCTCTTCACCCACGACAACAACACCCTGCGCCTCATCGCAACTGACTCTTATCGGCTTGCCGTTCGTGACGTACCTGGTGTCGCGGGCATCGGAGGAGCGCAAGACCTTCTCGTTCCCGCCCGCGCGCTCCAAGAGCTCCAGCGCGCCGCCTCATCCTTGACGGGCGACTCAGAAATTGGTGTAACGCTCACCGACGCGGAGATTTGCTTCGTGGTGGGCTCCAGCACCATTGCGTCACGCCTCATCGATGGCAACTATCCCTCGGTCTTACAGTTGATCCCCGCCAGTTATCCAAACCAGTTGCGAATCGCCAAGGACACCCTGCTTACCTCACTCAAGCGCGCGAAGTTGTTGGCGAAAGACTCAACGTCCTCTGTGCGACTCACGATGAAGGACAAGTCAGTCGAGATCCGCACCCAGAGTATCGACACCGGTGATATCGAGGATAACGTGGACGCCGATTACCAAGGCGAGGAACTTACCATTGCTTTCAACCCCTCTTTCCTAATTGACGGCATTGAAGCAGTGATTGGCGATGAAGTGGTGCTGGAAATGTCCGATGCCGTTCGACCGGCCATGGTTCACGGGGTAGACGACGTGCGTTTTCGCTACCTCCTAATGCCAGTACGCGTCCAGTAGGGACAGGCTGGTCTCGTGGGGCTCCACGAACTCACGCTACGTAACTTCCGGCCGTTCAACGAATTTGTTTTTCGACCGGACCCAACGGCAGTCACCGTACTGCTCTCACCCAACGGCACCGGTAAGACCTCGATTCTTGAAGCGGTGTACGCGCTCGCGACGGCAAGTTCGTTTCGAACCACGTCGGCGGGCGACATGATCCGCACGAATTGTGACCTTGCGGAAATTCATGGGGTCTTGTTCCAAAATGAACGCCGAATACAAATCGACCTCAACCTTCATCGAGGCGTACGCAACACCACCAAGCGAATGCTGGTAAACGGTCAACGCCCAACGTCAAGGGCCGCGGTAGCTGAGGTTCTTCCACTTACAGTGTTCACCCCCGAGGGTGTCGATGTCGTGCGTCAAGGACCCGATCATCGACGCACGCTCATCACCAATCTTCTTACTGACGTAACCCCTCACCTTGGCGAAACGATCGAACGATTCGCCAAGGTCCTTCAACAACGCAATGCTCTTTTGCGCGCATTTCAAGGTGTGCGCCCAAGCCTCGTCCAACGAGATGAACTCAACGTATGGGACAGCGAGTTTTGTGCAGCGGGTGAGTTGTTGGTCGCCGCTCGCCAAGACCTACTCACCGAGTTGTCGCCGCTCGTGGCACACTTCTACCAAGAGCTGGCCCACGATACCCAGTCGGTGACAACCAACTACGAAACCTCATGGTCGGGAGATCTCTTGATGGCGTTGCGCACGGCCCTCGACGACGACGTTCATCGCGGGTATTCAACCATCGGTCCACATCGCGACGATGTCGTGTTTCAACTCGACGGTCGTGATGCCCGACGTCAGGCATCACAAGGTGAGCAGCGATCCCTGGCCTTGGCGGTTCGCCTGGCAGGTCACGAGCTCGTCCTTCGACAACGCGGCGTCTCACCACTCTTACTCCTCGATGACGTATTCAGCGAGCTCGATCCCGTTCGCAGCGATCGGCTGCTCCAATTGCTCCCTACAGGGCAGACGCTCGTGACCACTGCATCGCCCCTTCCCCTCGCGATGACGCCCGCGGTAATCGTTGACGTTACGGTGGGAGAATGAGTCGCCACTCCGATCAGCCAGAGCCATTGGGTGAATTGCTACGCACGATGGCGCGACGTGTGAAGAAGGTGGATTTAACGTTGATCCAAGAGATCCAAGAGCGCTGGCCCACGCTCGTGGAACCCGCCGTTGCGAGCGTGTGTCACCCCGAATTCGTCAAGAATCGCGTCCTCGTCATCAGTGTTCCGTCGGGTGCTTTCGCTCAACAAATTTCGCTCGATCAAGAGTCGATAATCGGAGGATTGGCGCTCCTCGGGGACCGGGCGCCCACTTCCCTCAAAACAGTGCAGAAAGCATAAAATAAAAGGCTTTTTGCGGTCACTGGCGACCTGAATGTCACCCCATAACCAGTAGGATGGAAGCAAGTTTCCAATGAACGCGGTAGCGCCGTGCGCACCGATTTTTTATCAACTGAAAGGACTACTCCGTGGCTGAAAAGTCCAAGGGGTCATCAAGCTACGCAGCTCGTGACATCACCGTTCTCGAAGGCCTCGAACCGGTCCGGGTTCGACCAGGAATGTACATCGGATCGACCGGTCCCGCCGGCTTACACCACTTGGTGTGGGAGGTGGTCGACAACGCCGTAGACGAGGCGATGGCCGGTTACTGCACCCGCATTGATGTCACCATCTTGCCCAATGGAAGCTGTCGGGTCGTCGACGATGGGCGAGGTATTCCAATTGACGAGCACCCGCGGTATCCCGGTAAGACGGCGGCGGAGATCGTTCTCACGGTCCTTCACGCCGGCGGCAAGTTCGGTGGTGAAGGATACAAGGTCTCGGGCGGACTTCACGGCGTGGGGGTCTCGGTCGTTAACGCTTTGTCCACCAAGCTCACGCTGGAAATAGACCTCAACAACGAACGCCACCAACTCGACTTCGCAGACGGCGGGAAACTCCAGGGCAAGATGAGGGTGACCGGACCCGCCCCACGGGGCCGCACGGGAACCACAGTGACCTTCACGCCCGACGCGAGCATCTTCGACGACGTCGAATTCCGCGCCCAGACCATTCTTGAACGCATGCAGATCATGGCGTTCTTGAACCGGGGACTCGAGATTCGCTTTGAGGATCAGCGTACGGGACGCGAACTCAAGGAGACCTTTAAGTACAACGGTGGCATCGTCGATTACGTTCGTCACCTCAACAATGCCAAAGAGTCCCTCTTTCGCAAGGTCGGTTTCTACGAACAGTCCGAGGAGGGCCAGGAGGTCGAGGTCGCCTTCCAGTGGAACACCGGTTACTACGAGAGCATTCACTCTTTTGCCAACGGCATCTCCACCATCGAGGGGGGCATGCATGAAGAGGGCTTCCGCAAGGCCATCACCAATGTGGTGAACCGCTACGCGCGCAAGCGCAATCTGTTGAAGGAGAAGGACGAGAACCTCACCGGCGATGACGTGCGCGAAGGACTGACCGCCATCATCTCGGTCCGTCTCGCGGAGCCTCAGTTCGAAGGCCAGACCAAGGGCAAACTCGGCAACGTCTCGATGCGTTCGCTCGTCGAGCGCGCCACCAACGAGAAGCTGGCTGAGTGGCTCGAGGAGAACCCTAAGGAAGGCGGACAGATAGTCGCCAAAGCCGTACAAGCCTCACGGGCACGTATGGCTGCGCGCCAGGCGCGCGACCTGACACGACGTAAGAGCGCACTCGACGGCGCCGGTTTGCCCGGCAAGCTCGTCGACTGCTCGTCGAAGGACCCGCGTGAATGCGAACTCTTCATCGTCGAAGGCAACTCGGCCGGTGGCTCGGCCAAGGATGCCCGCAACCCCAAGATCCAGGCGATTCTGCCGATCCGCGGAAAGATCCTCAACGTCGAGAAGGCGCGGACCGACAAGATTCTAAAGAATACTGAGATCCAGGCGCTCATATCAGCGATTGGTGCTGGCGTTGAAGCCGACTTCGACGTCTCCAAGATTCGCTATGACAAGATCATCTTGCTGGCGGACGCTGACGTCGACGGCAGCCACATCCGGACGCTCCTCCTAACGTTCTTCTTCCGTCAGATGACTGAGATGGTGAACAACGGTCACGTCTACGTCGCCCAACCGCCGTTGTATTCGACGCTGGTCGGCAAGGAGAAGGTCTATCTGCGCGACGACGCGGCCAAGGATGAGTTCCTGCGCGACAATCCGAATCACAAGAACGACTTCCAACGCTTGAAGGGTCTGGGCGAGATGGACTTCGACGAGTTGCGCGACACCACGATGGACCCAACCAAGCGAGCCCTGCTGCAGATCACGGTCGAGCAAGCGGCCCTCGCCGACGAAGTGTGTTCAATCTTGATGGGTGACGACGTGCCCCAGCGGCGCCACTTCATCCAGACCAACGCAAAAGACGTTCGCTTCCTAGACATCTAGGAGAGAAGGAAATCATGGCCCGTTCCAACAGCACCACCTCCAACACCGGCGGAGGCGACGAAGTCGTCGGCTACGTCGAACCCATCGAAATCAATCTCGAGATGGAGCGCTCCTTCCTGGAGTATTCCATGTCGGTCATTGTGTCGCGCGCTTTGCCGGACGCTCGCGACGGGCTCAAGCCCGTTCACCGGCGCATTCTGTACTCAATGTTCGACCAGGGTCTTCGACCTGACCGTCCCCACACCAAGTGCGCCAAGGTTGTCGGTGAGGTCATGGGTACCTATCACCCCCACGGTGATAGCGCGATCTACGACGCTCTAGTGCGCATGGTGCAGGACTTCGCTATGCGCCATCCGTTGATCAGCGGGCACGGCAACTTCGGTGGCACGGGACCAGACGAGGGTGCCGCCGCGATGCGCTACACCGAGTGCCGTCTGGCACCGCTGGCGTTGGAACTACTCGATTCGATCGACGAGGAGACCGTCGACTTCGAACCTAACTATGACAACTCGACCCAACAGCCGACGGTGTTGCCTTCGAGATTCCCGAACCTCTTGGTGAACGGATCGCAGGGCATTGCCGTCGGTATGGCTACCAAGATTCCGCCGCACAACCTGGGCGAGACGATTGACGCGACACTACATTTGCTGGCACACCCTGACGCGACCCCGGATGACCTCATGGCGTTCGTCAAGGGTCCCGACTTCCCAACGGGCGCGCAGATCCTTGGCCGTCAAGGAATTCTCGACGCCATCCGCACCGGGCGTGGATCGATCAAGATGCGCGCCGTGGCCGAGATTGAAGAGACCGCGCGCGCGAGTCGCATCGTGGTGACGGAATTTCCCTACGAGGTCTCCGTCGAGTCGATCGAGGAGAAGATCTACGACCTGGTGAAGAACGGCGATCTCGACGGCATCTCGGGAGTGCAGAACGACTCAGCGGGACGCCAGGCTCGACTGGTGATCGAGTTGAAGCGCGACGCCAACGCCAACGTCATCTTGAACAAGCTCTACAAGAACACGTCGCTACAGACCACATTCGCGGTGAACATGCTGGCACTGGTGGACGGTGTGCCTCGCACACTGAACCTCGCACAGGCGCTCGGTCACTACATCGCGCACCAGGTGGACGTCGTGACGCGACGTACGCAGTTCCGTCTGCGCAAGGCCGAGGCCCGCGCCCACATCGTCGAGGGACTACTCAAGGCCATCGACATGCTGGACCTGGTCATCGCCGCGATCCGCGGTTCCGACGACCGCGGGGCAGCCCGGATCGCATTGATGGCGAGCCCGTTCGAGTTCTCTGAGGAGCAGGCCAATCACATTCTTGACATGACACTCGGTCGCCTGACGCGATTGGGTCGTTCAGAACTCGAGGAAGAGATGAACAAACTGCGTCAGACCATCGCAGAGCTCCAGGCAATCCTCTCGAGCGACGAAATGCTGCGCGCGGTGATTGCTGATGAGATAACGGTCATTCGTGACAAGTACGCCACTGCGCGATTGACCATGATCGTGAATGACCCCGGCGAACTCGGCATGGAGGACTTGATCGATGATGAGGACGTGGTCATCACGATGACCCAAGCGGGCTACATCAAGTCGGTGTCCGCCGACGCCTTCCGCACACAGGCCCGCGGTGGTCGTGGTGTGCAAGGTGCGAAGCTCAAGGAGGAAGACTTCGTCGAGCAGATCATCCATACGACGACGCACGCCTACCTGCTGCTGTTCTCTAACCTCGGGCGCGTGTTCCGTTTACGCGGTCACGAGATCCCCATCAAGGAACGCACCGCCAAGGGGACGGCGATCGTCAACCTGCTGAACCTGCAGCCCAACGAATCGATCCAGGCCATCGTCACGACGAACGACTTCCCCCACGACAAGTTCCTGGTGTTCGCCACCGCGGACGGCACCGTCAAGAAGACCCCGTTCTCGGAGTACGACAAATCACGACGAGAGGGCTGGATCGCCATCAAACTACGCGAAGGCGACGAGGTCGTTCGCGTGGTCCCCACCAGCGGCGACGACGATCTGATGATGGTCACGTTCCGAGGCATGTCGATTCGCTTCAACGAGGGTGAGGTACGCGAGATGGGGCGCGACGCCACGGGTGTGCGAGGTGTCAAACTGCGCGAGGATGACAAGGCGATTTCACTCGACGTAGTACGCGACGATGCTGACTTGTTCCTCGTCACCGACACGGGCTTTGGAAAGCGCGTCAAGACGGAGCGGTTCAACCGTCAGGGGCGTGGTGGCCAAGGCGTGCGCGCGATCAAATTGACGGCCGCACGGGGCTTCGTGGTGGCGTCGTTCATGGTGCGCCTGGACGACGAACTTCTGCTCGCTTCGAGCGGGGGAGTGTTGATTCGCACGTCGGCGCGTGAGGTCTCCTCACAGGGACGTGACGCCACGGGTGTGCGAGTGATGAACCTCGACGAGGGCCACTCGGTCGCGACCGCGGCCGTGGTGCCCGCTGGCGAAGAGATCTAAGCGGTTTGTTGCGATCTCTGTGACCAGGCGTCCTCCAGGGCCTCGAGCATGGCACTCGAGCCCTGGGCACCTGACACGTGGACTCGGCCGTCGAGAATGAGGGCGGGTACGCCGGTGAGACCGATTTTGGCAGCCAGGCTCTCGTCGTGGCGCACGGCGTCGACGAACTGATTGCCGGCAAGCATCTCATCGACACCATCGATGCCGATCTCGTGAGCGAGCGTGCCCAGAGTATCGTGATCGCTGATCACGAGTCCCTCGCTGAAATAGGCGCGAAACAGCCGTTCGAGCATCGCCTCTTGAAGCCCGTGGGTCGCCGCGAGCGCGATGACTCGGTGGGCGTTGAAAGTGTTAGTGGGCCGTGCGTCAACGAGTGACCACTCCATGCCCAATTCCCTCGCCGTGTCCTCTACCCGTTGATTCATGGCTGCTGCCCGCTCGAGGGACATCGAATACTTCTCGGCCAGCATCTCGTTCAGGCTTTGGCCGTGGGTGAGTTCGGCGTGGGGATCGAGCTCGAAGGCGTGGTGGCGAATCACGACGTCCTCCGCGTTGTCGAAGAGGTCGAGAGCGTCATGGAACTGTCGAAATCCCAGATAACAGAAGGGGCAGACGACGTCACTCCAAATGTCGACGAAGAAGTCAGTGGTCATCCCCTTATGGTGGCACACCATCGTGATTTCGGGCAGAATTGTCCGATGTCTGCGCGAGAAATGAGTGCCACGGAGGCCGTAAGCCTGATCAGAGCCGTTGATTCTGTCGGCCTTGGTCTGGTCACGGGCACACCGCGTGCGATCCTCGAAGAGATGTCGCGGCGTGACGACTGGCGTGACTTGACCATCAGTGGCGGACTGATACTAGGTACCTACGGTGTCTTCACTCATCCCTACGTCCACTACCGTGCGAGTTTCTACGGTGGCTCAGAGCGCTCCTATCGTGATCAAGGCGCCGATATCCAGTTCGTGCCGTCGTTCTTTCGCCACTACGGACTCTTGATCCAACACATTGGAGCGAGAGTCATGATCATGCAGGCCTCGATGCCGGACGCGAACGGCGAAGTGAGCCTCTCGCTCTACAACGGTGCCCACCTCGAGGAGTGTCGACGGGCTGGAGCCGACCCGGGTCGGCTGCTCGTCGTGGAGTGCTCGCCGCACTTCCCTCGGACGCGCGCCCTAGCGGGGCACGCCCATACGTTGCGACTCGACGAAATTGATGTGCTCGTGGTGAGCGACGCAAAGCCCACCGTGCTGGCGAACGAGGTGGGAACCCCCGAGGACTACGTCATCGCCGACTACGCCGCGACCTATATCAAGGACGGCTCGACGTTGCAGACCGGTATCGGTGCGGTGCCCAACTTGGTGGCCCAGGCCCTCGTCAAAAGAGACGGCGGTAATTATGGCGTGCATTCCGAGATGTTCACCGACGGCCTCTTCGAACTCGCGCAGGCTGGCAAGATCACTAATGCGGCCAAGGCGGTGAACCGGGGAGTCTCGGTGACGACTTTCGCGCTGGGCTCATCGCAGATGTACGAGTATTTGGACGACAATCCCCACGTGGGCTTCGCGCCGGTGACGTATACCAACGACCCCACGGTGATTGCGCAGAATCCGCACATGGTGTCGATTAATTCGGCCCTCGAAGTCGATCTACAGGGCCAGATCATCGCTGACGCCCTTGGTGACCGCCAGTATTCAGGAGTCGGCGGGCACATGGATTTCGTTGAGGGCACGAGCCTCTCACTTGAGCACACGTCGCTGATTTGTCTCCAGTCGACAGCACTGACGAAGGGAGTGCGCAAGAGCCGTATCATTGGTGCTATGGATTCCCACTCTGTCGTGACGACACCTCGCCACCTCACCGGGGTTATCGTGACTGAATATGGTTGCGCCGATTTGCGTGGACTGAGTGTGCGTGAGCGCGCCCAAGCGTTGATCGCTATTGCTCACCCCGATTTTCGAGGCGAGCTCACTGCCTGCGCTGAGTCACTGGGACGCTAAATGCTCATAGTCCGAGATTTGGGGATTGAGATCGGCGCACGCCGTATTCTCGAGCCGGTGTCCTTCACGGTGGGCAATGGCGAGAAGGTCGGTTTGGTTGGCCGCAATGGCGCGGGGAAGTCCACCCTCTTGTCAGTCTTATTGGGTTACACGCCCGAACACCTACGAATTAGTGGCAACGTGCAGCACCAGGGACGAGTGAGTCACCTTCCCCAAGAGCCGGTGCCGGGGGGACTGGGTGTCGAACCCATTGGTCTCTCACACGTTCTCTCCGCGCGCGGCATCGACCAACTCGACGCCGACATGCAACACGCGCGGCACGAATTGGCCGCTGACCCTACTGAGGCGACGATCGAGCGCTTCACCGCGCTCGAGGAGGCGTTTCGCGAGCGCGGTGGCTACGAGGCCGAGTCGGAGGTGGCGCGACTGGCTGCCGGACTCGGGTTAGCCGAGGACCTCCTACTCGAGGATCTCAACTCCCTCTCGGGAGGACAACGGCGCCGAGTCGACCTGATGCGAGTGCTCTACGAGCAACCCGAGACCATGGTGCTCGACGAGCCGACCAATCACCTCGACAAGGCCGCCAAGCGCTGGCTCTTCGAAGAACTCGACCGTTTTCGTGGCACGGTGCTGGTGATCAGTCACGACCTGCCACTGTTGGACAAGTCGATCGACCGGGTTCTGGCGTTGCGCGACGGGCAACTTCGCGAGTACAAGGGCAATTACACCAAGTTCCTCCAGCAAGAGGAGACGCGTCGCCTGACCGAAGAGAAGATGGCGATGCACCAGGGCGAGCAGATCGACCGGATGAAGACTTTGGCGGACTCCATGCGGGGCCAGACGGCGGCGCGAGCGCGTCTCGCCAAGGTCCTCGACCGCAAGGTGGAAAAACTTGAGGACAATCGCGTGGAGGTCACCAAGAAGGAGAAGAAGGTCACCTTCCGACTTCCACCACCCCCGCGCAGTGGTGACGTCCCCATGACCGTGGAGAACGTGACAGTGCGGTACGGATCGCTAACGGTGCTCAAGGACGTCAACTTCATCACCCGCCGCGGCGACCGTATCGTCATCGTCGGCAAGAACGGTGCTGGTAAGTCGTCGCTCCTGCGCTGCCTGGCGGGTACGCAGACATCCCAAAGCGGTGCCGTCAAGTTCGGCGCCAACGTCACCGTGGGCTACTTCGCCCAGGAACACGAACAGCTCGACTTTTCCAAGAACGTCTTGGCACACCTCGACAACGCGACGGTCGTGACCGAGGTCCAGCGACGCGCCCTCTTGGGGGCCTTCGGCCTCAAGGGTTCGGCGGCGCATCAAATGCCGGGCACGCTGTCGGGTGGCGAGCGAGCCAAGCTGGCCCTGGCCATCTTGGCGGCCTCCGACGCCAACCTGTTGTTGCTGGATGAGCCCACCAACAACCTCGACCCGGCGAGCGTCCTGGCATTGGGCGAAATGATGGGCCAGTGGAAGGGCACCATCGTGGCGGTGAGCCACGAACGTGAATTCGTCGAAGCCATGAAGCCCACCCACGCCGTCTTGTTGCCCGAGGAGTACTTCGACCTGTGGCGAGACGACTACATGGATCTGATCGAGCGTCGCTGAGACTGAAAATGATTCACACGAAGGCGTGGACCAGGACCGCGCCAGGGCCTAAGTTCTTCCTCGGAAGCAACGAGGGGGCCACGTGAGCGATCGACCGCAGAGAATCTCTTATTATCCGCTCGACAAGATGGACTCGGCCATGATGGCCATCATGGACCAGTGCGCTCGTGAGGGGACACCACGTCCCGAAAGTTCGGCGGTGCGCGCCCATTCAACCGGAGCGTTCTGGGCCTTCGCAGACGCGTGGGACAAGCTGTTTCGACACGGCGTCGTCGATCACGCCCTCAAGGAACTGTGCCGAGTGTACGTGTCGCGCTCGGTGAAATGTGAGTACTGCGGCAATCAACGTAGTGACGCGGCGCGTGAGTCTGGGATGAGCGAGGGCAAACTCGACGCCTTGATGAACTTCGAGACATCGGGCGACTATTTCGAGCGCGAACGTGCGGCACTCTCTTACGCCGAAGCGATTACGTGGCGACTCGAACCCGATGATGCCTTCTGGACGCGACTGCGTGAGCACTTCGACGAGGAAGAGCTCGTGGAACTCGCGTGCTTCATCTCACTGACGATGGGTCAACAGAGTTGGATCCGGCTACTCAACATCGACCACCACCAGGTGATGGCCGGCACGTCCGCGGCAATGGCGCCAGGCTTCGAGACCGCCGCCGACGCGGCAACGACCGCGAGCAGCGAGGACTACTGGGCGCTCAAGAAGCCCTAGCGACTACTCGATACCGGTGTACCAAGGCGAAGTGCGTGGCGGATAGGCCAACTGAAACAGACCGTGGTTGAGTGACAAGTTGGGGTTGTAGTACGGATCGCGAGCGATCTCGAGCCCCCAACGGTCACGCACCGTGAGGACCTCGTTGATGAATCGCACGTACTTTTCGCCGTGCTGGTCGCTGCCGCGCGATACGGACTCGTAGTGCAGCAGTTGCGCCAGCGGCGTGTAGGTCACCTTGTGGCCGGCGGCCTGCACGCGTAGGCAGAAATCGATGTCGTTGAAAGCGACCTTGAGGTTCTCGTCGAGACCGCCGACGCTCTCCCAGATGTGACGATGCACGGCGAGGCACGCGGCGGTGACTGCCTGGTACTCCGACGCCAAGGCCGTGCGACCGAAGTAACCCATGTCGGCCGCCGGTCGGAACTGTCCGACGTGCGAGGCGAGCCCTTGGGGGCCCAGCAACACACCAGCGTGTTGGATTCGGCCGTCGGGGTAGAGCAGTTTTGCGCCGACCGCGCCGACGCCGGGCTGCAGCAACTGGGCGATCATGTGATTCATCCAGTTGCCGTCAATGATCTCGGTGTCGTCATTGAGCAGCAAGAGGATGTCGCCATTGCACTCGGGGACGGCGTGATTGTGTAGCGCGGAGTAGTTGAACGGGCTGTCGTCGCGCACTACCTTGATACGGTCGCTCAACACGTGGAACATGGCCTGGGTGAAGGGCTTCACTGAGCCATTGTCGATGACGACCACCTCGAAGTTCGGGTAGGTGGTCTTGTCCAGGAGTGATTGGAGGCAGTCGCCGAGGTACTTGCCGTCGCGCGTCGGAATCAACACCGACACCAGGGGCGGATTCTCGGGTAGTTCGTACACCACGCGATTGAACCCGGAACCGGGCACTCGTCGGACCTCGCCCTTGACGCCGCGGCGTTCGAGGGCGTCGGCGACCGCACGCCGGCCGGCGTCCACGGCCCACGGCTTGGCCTCGGTGGCCAGCGATGTCGAACCCGCGTGGCTTCGCCAGTGGTACAGAACGTGGGGGATATGGATGATCGTATTGCGCCCTACGCGCTCGGTGACGCGCAGTACGAGGTCCCAGTCCTGTGAGCCGTCGAACTCCGTGCGCAGACCACCGACCTCGGCGACCAGGTCACGGCGAACCGTCGTGAGGTGGCTGATGTAGTTCTGCCCCAACAGCAACAGGGGGTCGAAGTCGCTCTTGAAGTAGGGCGTGAAGGGCTCATTGGCCTCATTGATTTTGTCTTCGTCGGAGTAGATCAAGTTCGCCTGGGGGTGTTCTTGGATGGCCAGGACGACGTGCAACAGTGCGTGGGGCACCAGCGTGTCGTCGTGATCCATGAAGACCAGCCAGTCGCCCGACGCTTCGCCGATGGCCGAATTAGTGGCCGCAGAGATGCCACCGTTGGCCTCGCGGCGTACCAAGCGCACTCGGGAGTCCTTCTTCGCGTACTCTTCGACGATGTCGCGGATCTCGGCATCGGGCGAGCAGTCGTCAGCGATGAGCAATTCGAAGTTCTCGTAGTACTGGTCGAGCACCGAGTCGATCGCCTCCCTGAAGAAGCGGTGGTCGGGGTTGTAGGAGGCCATCACGATGCTGAGGAGCGGCTGGGGATTGATCAGGCCGATACGGCGCTTGAGGTGGTTGCGCACGTGTTCGTTCTCGAGGCGATAGGCCAGGGTCCACGCGAAGTAGGGGTTGGCCTCGAGTCGCGGACTGGTCCGGCCCTTGCCGTTGCCGATGATGGCGACCTTGAGCGAATGCTTCAAGATGAACAATCCTCGCTTGAACTTGATGACGCGGGGGTTCTGATGCTTGGGGGGAACGATCTCCAACTCCTCGGAACCCACCATCGGCAGGTTCGCCTCGTCGGGCTCCTCCTCCTCCAAGCCCACCAGGATGAGGCGAGGGTCGACGGAAGGCGCCGGAGCGGGCTCGGGGGCCGGCGAGGGTGGCGGGCCGAAGGACTGCGACGCCATCGGTGGACGGTGCAGCATCCGGCGCACCCATCGTTCGATGACGTTGGCGACCTTGAGCGTCAGGACGGCCAAGGGGTAGAGGCGCGAATCGGTGATCTCGCGGAACTGGGCGGCGACAATCTCGTTGTTGGCGGCTTCGAGTTCGTAGATCTTGACGATTTCTCGTAGAACTGTGACTTCGTTGCTGCGGAGCGTGTGCGCCTGGTGGGTCGTCGAGACGGGTTCCGACGAGTATGCATCAGACATCGACTTCGCCTCTCATTCCTTGTGTGGTAGCGCCCGGTGGGCAAGAAGTACCTGGTTCATCTTACCGAGCCGCGCTGATTAGCGGATTCGCTCAAGGGGCGTCAGGGATTCGTCGGGAGCGGGCGAGAACCAGATCCAAATCATCAAGACGCCCGCGAGGGCGGTCGTGACCACACCGTAGGCCAGCAGGGTCGCCAATTGACCAGTGGGAGGGGACCAGCCCTGAGCGTGGAGGAAGAAGAACTTCGGGCCGTGGCGTCCGACGGCGTAGCGGCGCAGGTTGGTGTAGAAGGCCAACATGTTGGCGAGGGCCAGGACCGCAACGACGCCGACCAGAGCGATCCTGGCCACCTGTCGGCGCATCAGCGGGTCGAATCGCTTAATCGCTCGTTGCGCTCGTTGCCGCACGGGCCCACCGCACACTGCCGCCGCCATGATGACGACACCCACTCCCAGGGGCATCGTGTCGCGGCCCTGCCAGACGACGCCGAGCGTCTTGGCTTGACGCGCGACCAGCACGAGGGGGATGAGCACTACGAGGGCGCACAGCGTGGCCACGACGACCTTCTCGCGCCAGTTCCCCCGCCACAGGGCGATGATCAGCACTCCAATGACGATGGCGTACCACGATTGGTACACGATGCCGGGAAGCTCGGTGTCGAGCCAGCCCAGGATGCCTACCATCTCGCGCAGCCAACCCTGGATGTAGTCCGACACGATGCGTATCACCGTGAACGTCGAGGCCTTCTTTGGCACCGCTGCGCCCACGGGGAGGATGTTGAGGGTTCCCTGAGTGAAGATCCAGGCAGCGGCGAGGATGGCCGCGAGCGTCGTCGCGCCGCCGGCGATCTGGAGGTCACGCCGGGCGCGAACCTGGTCAACGAGCTGACGGGGTCCCGAGAGGAAGAACAAGGTGAGTCCCGCCAACGCCACCCACAAGGGAGAGAGCCCACGGATGAGTACGAGCACTGACGCCACTACCCCGAGTAACACGACGAGGCCGCGTGGAGGGTCGTCTCGATGCTCGAGGGCGAAGATTGCCACCAGGGTCCAGAGACAAATGGCGGTCGTGATCTCGAACCCCCCGGGATTCACCGACGACGAGAGAAAATACGCCTCCGGGGCGAGGGCCACGTACATCGCCATGTACAACGAGCGTCGTCGACTCCAGCGAGCGATGGCGTAGGCGGCGAGGGCCAGCATGACTGAACTCATGAAACCACTGATCAAACGCATCAAATAGATGCCACTGCGCTCGTGTGAGACGTAGGTCGCGGTGCCGACCACGAGGTAGTACAGCGGGGGGTAGTGGTCAACGTAGATGGGCACGGTCTCGGGTTGGCTACTGGTGGGCCAGTGCGCCGAACACGTCGCCGCCACGTTCTGGTGCTGGTGCCAACAGATGGGGTAGATCGCCGAGTAGTAGATCGACATCGGCACCGTGACGTCGACGTTGATCTTGCTCGGAGGCGTTGTCGGGAAGCCGAATATCCCATGGTCCAGGGCGTAGGCGTGGATGAGATGGGACTGTTCGTCTGGTGCGGCCACCAGGGGATCGGCGAACGACCAGCAAGCCAAGGACACGAAGGCCAGCGTTAAGACAACGACGAAAACAATGCGTGGCGAAATCACGACGCGAGGACTCATCGCCCCCCTTTCTCGCCAATTCACCAAAACAACCTACCTTTACCCATTTATGCACCCGCACCTCCTATCTTGACCGGTCCAGACCGACACTCCGAGTGTTTTCTTGACTGTCACTAAGAAAGGGAGGAAAAACGGGGCAGTTAGGCTCCGACGAGAGACGAACAACTTTTCGGGGAGAATTAATGCGGTTTTTAGTGCGCGTCGGCCAGTCCTCGCGGATGCGTCGGCGTATCGCAGTAGCAGTAGTGGCGTGCGGCACTTTCGTGAGCCCTCTGGCCTCGTCGGTGGGGTTTGCGCAAGCGGCGACCCCTACGACGGTCGCGGCCCCTGTGAAGTGGACGTTGGGGACTGCGTTGGTGCCCACGAGTGGCGGCGTGAATACGGTCTCGTGCGCCACGTCGAGCTTTTGTGTTGCGGCCGACCGTTCCGGATCGGTCGCTACCTTCAATGGTTCGGCGTGGTCTGCCCCCGACAAGGTGGATGGCACTAACTCCTTCACCGCGATCTCGTGTCCGACGGCGACGTTCTGCGTCGCCACTGACGCGGCGGGAAACTACGTCACGATGAACAACGGCGTGTGGGGCGCACCGACGCCCTTCGCCACCGCGAACTCGCCGGTGATGCAAGGCGTGTCGTGTTCATCGGCAAGCTTCTGTCTCGCGGTGGGTGAGACGGCCAATTTCTCGCCGATCGATTACTACTTCTTCAACGGTGTCTGGTACCCGGACACGGTGGTGTTCTCACCGAGCGACACGAGTGCCTTTGACGCGGTCTCGTGCACGCCGACGCTGGTCTGCCTCGCGACGGACCTCGGCGGAGGAGTCACGACCTTTACGTTCGCGCTCAGTCCGACGCCGTCCTTGACGCACGCCTCATTGCCGACTCCCATCAGCCCCTTGACCACGGATTACGTGGCTCAATCAATCGCGTGCGTGACCGCGACCAGTTGCGTCGCCGGGTCCCGGACGAACGAGATCAGCGTGTTGAGTGGGTCCACCTGGACCACGAGTCCGGTGTTCGTTGCGGGCTCCAGTGGAGTGATGGTGTCGTGCGCTCAATCCACGTGCGTGGCTAACAGTTCGTTAGGTCAAGGAGTATCGGCCGTCGCCCCGTTCGCCAGCTGGTCGGCGACGGGGGAGATCAACATGTTGTCGCAGATCGACGGCCTCTCGTGCTTCGCCGTCGCGACGACCGTATCTTGCCTCGCCGTCGACAATGACGGATTCTCGATCGCCATCTCCCTCAGCGCGAACGGAGTGCCGACCTATACGGCGGCGTCGTCGTCCTTTGACCCACCCCATACCCTGACCTCGGTCTCGTGTGCGAGCGCGACTTACTGCATCGCCAGCGACACCGCGGGTGAGATCGTGACGTACCGCAACGGCGCCTGGAGTGTGCCGACGGTCATTACGACGACACCGCTCGGTGTGCGCGAGGTTCGCTGCGGCGTGTCGGCCCATCCCTATTCGGCGTTAGCCTGCGCCGCAATCGTCGGGAATTTCCGCGCGCTCTCGCTGCGCTCGTATCTCGCGGCGTGGACGCCGACGCTGTCGGCCAACTCGCTGACCTATTCGGTGAGCTGCTCGACCCGCTGCGAATACCTCTCGCCCGAGGGACGCTCCTCGGGCCTGGTCCATGGCTACCTACCCCAGTTGCCCGCGGGTGATATCGCCACTGACGTCTCGTGCGTCGCGCAGACGACGTTCTGCATGGCGATTGATAACGCTGGACATTCCTACGTGTCGAAGAATTCGAAGTGGTCGTTGGGCCCCGCGGTCGAGTCGTTCGCCACCCGCCAACTGTGGGCGTTGTCGTGCGCGTCGTCGTCGTTCTGCGTCGCCGTCGACATCCAGGGACACGCCTACGTCTACAACGGCACCACGTGGAGCGCGGGACGCAAGGTGTCCAAGCTCGGATTGTACGGCGTCAGTTGCGGTGCGACATACTTCTGTGTTGCGACCGACCTCTTGGGAGGGGCCTTCGTCTACGACGGTGCGAAGTGGCACGCCACCCAGAACGTGTCGGGCTTCAACATCCTGCACGGGGTGTCGTGCGCGAGCGCGAATACTTGCGTGGCCGTGGACTCATCGCACGCCTACTCACTGAGCATTCCCACCGAACGGACCAAGGTGGTGTTTCGCGCGCCGACCCCGGGCACCAACGTGGTGGGTCGCACGGTGATCGCGGTGAGCGTGTCGGCGGCGACCGCCCCCCACGGGACGATCACTCTGTCGGCCGGCACCAAGGTCAATGCGCCCTCATGCACGGCCTCGTTGAGGAAGCTCAGCACGACCACGTCGGCGGCACACTGCACCATCGACACCTCGCGAGTCGGAGCCACGCTGTTCGATGCCGACTTCGTGGGGTCGTTCGGTTTCGCGCCGTCGAGCGCGACGCCGTATCGTGAGCTAATCGTCGCCAAGTAGTCGGTGACGACTCACGGTGCCCACGGTCCGACACCACCGATTCGCTCGACGGTGACGTGGATGACGTGGCCCGGCGGCGGATCGGGCATGGGCGGGAACGTCACGTCCGGACCAAGGTAGACCTCCGCCAGACGCTGCAGCAACTCGGGGGCGCCGCCCTCCACCAGGTGGGCGCGACCGTAGACGATGAGGTAGTTGGTCATTCCGATCGGGTTCGAACCCATCGCTTCGACGGTGAGGGCAACTCGGTCGTCGCGCGCGATGTTGCGGGTCTTGGCGCCTCCCATGAGGTGTCCGATAACAATGTCGTCACCGTCGAGGCCAATCCACACGGCCGAGACCTGGGGGCTTCCATCGACGTTCAGGGTGGTCAGGTGACCCAGTCGACCAGCGGTCAGAACCTCTCGGATCTGGGGCGTCATCATTGACCGCAGCCTAGACAGGCGGGCAGCCAATGTCACGAAGGTCGTCGAGCGCCTACTTCGCGGGGTCGTCGTTCTCGAGACCCTCGAGGACCCGCGCGGCGATGGCACCGAGTGCCGACACCTGGTCGGCGGTGAGGTGTTGGAAGAAATAACGCTGGACGTCGTCGACGTGGTCGGGTGCCGCGGCTCGCAGAGTGGTGCGGCCCTGGTCGCTGATCATGACGTAGATGCCTCGCTGGTCGCTCGGACAAGGGACTTTGAGGACCAACTCGCGTTCGCACATCCGCGAGATGTGGTGGGACAGGCGGCTTTTCTCCCAGCCCAACTCGTCACTCAACTCCACCACTCGACGTCGTCCGTCGGGCTGGTCGGACAGCGTGGCCAGAACCAGATAGTCCTGGTAGGAGAGACCGTGCTCACCCAAGCGACGACTCAGACGGGCCTGCAATTGCAATTGCATCAGCGATAGTCCCTTCCACGCGCGCAGCTGATCGGCCGTGAGCCATTTGGTGGAAGTTGCCATGGCGCCAGCGTAGTCGTTTCTGGTTGATATTTCATCTAATTCCGCTATGGTGGTAGATATATCAACAACTCCCTGGGAGGATTCATGTCCATGACGCCCGCCGCATTCATCGGCCACGGCAACCCGATGAACACGCTGGAGAACAATCGTTTCACCGACGCGTGGACCGAGTTCGCAACGTCCTTCGAGAAGCCCACGGCGATCTTGGCGATCTCCGCGCATTGGTACATCAACGCCACCGCCGTGACCTCGATGGCTCATCCTCGAGTCATTCACGACTTCTACGGTTTTCCTCAGGAGCTCTTCGACTTCGATTACCCCGTCCTCGGCGATGAGAAGCTCGCTAAGCACGTCGGTGAGATCGTGGATCCGGTGTGGGTCGGTCTCGATGATGAGACCTGGGGCATCGACCACGGCACCTGGTCGGTACTGACGCACATGTACCCCGACGCCGACGTACCGGTCGTGCAATTGGCCATCGACGCGTCGAAACCCCTTGAGTACCACCTCGACCTGGGCGCACGTCTGGCGCCCCTGCGTGACGAGGGAGTCTTGATCCTGGGCAGTGGCAACATCGTGCACAACTTGCGAGCCATTGACTGGCAATCACAAGAACAAGGTTTTGATTGGGCGCAGCGCTTCGATGACGACGCTCGCGCGATCCTGAAGAAGGACCCGAGTCTGATCGGCTCATTGGCCCAGAGTGATGACTATCGTTTGGCAGTTCCTACGCCGGATCACTTCTTGCCGCTGGCGTACCTGGCGGGGCTGGCCTCGGTCGGTTCCACGACGCCGCACACCTTCGCCCAGGGCTGCACCATGGGGTCCTTGTCGATGACGTCGTACTCGATCTAGCGACCGCGCTCGTTGACGCGCCCGTGGCCACGAGGTCGCGGCGTGGTCGCCCGGCACCAAAGGGATCAGCGGACCTTGCCGCGACCTTTGACGAGTAATTCGTCGACGACGTCCTCACCCCGAAAGGCGTAGGCCGAATCGAAGAGGTTGAAGACGGGACAGACGTGGCTCGGGATCAGCAGTAACTTGTCACCGATCTCGAGTTGCCCGCCGGCGCTCTGGTCGATTCGGCCGACGCCGTGTTCCTCCGTGGTGAAACTCATCGAAAGGTCATCCCACCCCGCGACCTTGATCCAGTCGGGCCTCCCGAACCCGTCGGACGTGAAGCACTTGGTGCCCGCATCGATGACGAAGCGCGCCTGATCCGGTCGACTCACGACGGTCGCTAGAACGAACGCGGCGCAATCGTCGTAGGTCGCCACTCCGAGATCGACCATCGCAGTGTCGTTGAAGATGTAGGTGCCCGGACGTATCTCAGTGATCCCTTGGCCTGCGTGGCGTGCCTCACGTCGTGCCGAGGGTGTCGACCCGACGCTGATCTCACGCAGTTCGACGCCGAACTCCGCGCAGAGTTCTTGAGTGGCCACGAGATCGTCGACCTCACGCTGGATGACGGCGTCGCGTTCATCGAGACTTCGTGCGGCGTAGGCGTGACCAGCGTGCGTCAAGAGGCCGATGACGCGCAGTCCCGCGACGTCGGCGATCTGGCGCACGAGATCCGCGGTGGGCGCGCCCGGTGCCCTGCCCATGCGGTGGTGTCCCGTATCGACTTCCACGTAGACCTCGAGGGGGCCGACGCCGTGGACGCCGAGACGGCTGAGTCCCTGCGCGACCTCGAGTGAATCGAGGCTCACCACGATCCGGGCGCGTTCTCGTAGCGCAGCCAGTCGATCGACCTTCGACGACCCCCAGATCGGGTAGGCGATGAGGACGTCGTCCACGCCGGCCTCGACCATGACCTCGGCCTCACCCACCTTGGCGCAAGTGATGCCCGCGGCACCCGCAGCTACCTGCATTCGGGCGAGTTCGGGAATCTTGTGCGTCTTGGTGTGGGGGCGAAGCCGTACGCCCGCATCGCGCGCGACGCCGGCCATCTCCACGACGTTCGCCTCGACCTTGTCAAGGTCGAAGACGAGTGCCGGGGTGTCCAGGTCGAAGAGATTCACGACCGGTCGCCGTCGGTGACGCGCGGCCCGCTCAACGACACTGCCTTCATTCTGATCTCGCCTCGCCGGTACTCAATGATGACTACCGGTCACAGTAGTGGTTCGCTCGACGAGATTGAGGTTCGAGGCGTCGCGCGGGATCGATCAGGTGGCGCGAGTCCTGGCGGCGGCGCCACGCCCCGCCGCCAGGCGAGGCAGCGGGGCGCGGCGTACAGCCGAGGGGACTAGTACTTCTGGACCGCCACCGTGATGGTGGCCGGCGAGCTGTTCGCCGAGCCGATGGCGTACACCACATACGTCGTACCGGCGGCGAAGTGGAACTTCGCGGGGCCGATGGCGGGCTTCGTCGTGGTGCCGTGGACGTAGACGCTGATGGTGTAGCTACCCGCGGGAACGGTGGCCGTCGCCGACTTGCCATTGGTCAGGTTCGAGATCAATGGAGCTTTCGACGTTGGTCCGGCGTAGACGTCGACGCCAGGAGCCTGCGCCGTGTGGCGCACGATCACGCGAGCCATGCCCATGGCCAGGGCGGACGTCGGGTTGGCGAACACGCTCAACGTGGGCTTGCCCGCCGCGGTCAGGTTGGCGACCACGGTGGCGTTCTCGCCGGCGACCACCCTGACGGACGCCGCCAAGATCGGCTTACTGGAGGCGGCGGCGCCGTAGGGCCGAACGGCCAGGGCGTACTTGCCGGGCATCAGGCTGACTGGCCCGACGACGGTGCCGAACTTGAAATCCTTGATGAGAGCCTTGCCGTTGGCGTACACGGTGACGGGGACATGGGGAATACCGTGAACGATGCTCACCTGGGCCGTGGTGGGCATTGACGCCGCGTGGGCGGGGACGGTCGCGACGGCGGCGCCGCCAGCGGTAGTGAGGACGGCCAATGCAACGGCGCTGAGTCGGGTACGTACACGCATGGTGGAAACATCCTTGTGTTGGGGTTGACCAGCGATCTGCTGGACTAGTGGTGCATTCGTGAGCCGTCGCGCTACGGTTGCAGCCTCTTGAAAGAAATCCCCGATTACTGCCCATCGGGTGCATCCAAACCGGCCCGGCGAACGAAAGATAAGCGTGGAGGATTTCGGAATTGACGTAGCGGCGCCACTCGTGGACGAGTTGTCGCGTCGGTTGGGCAAGGGAGATGAATCCGCGCTCGCCGAGGTCTACGCGATTCACGGACCGTCGGTGCGCTCGTACGTCGCACGTTTCGTGCCGCGAGACGAGGTTGATGACGTCACGCAACAGACTTTCATCGAGGTATGGCGCTCGCGCGAACGCATCGACGACGCCCGCCCGCTCATCGCGTTCATTCTCGGCGTGGCGCGAAAACGATCCATTGACTTCTTGCGCAAGCGGCGCCACGACGTTGTTGACGTGAGCCAGATTCGAGAGCTCGTGGGTCGTGACGGTGACGATTTGGTAAACCAAATGGTGTGGGCGAGTGAGGTGCAGCGGGGGCTGGACACATTGCCCGAGGACCAACGCACGGTGATCGTGCTGGCGTATTTCGAGGATCTGACCCAGGCGGAGATATCGCGACGTCTCAACGTGCCGCTCGGCACGGTCAAGGCGCGGATGGCCCGAGGCCTGGCCCGACTAGCCCAACGGATCGAACAGGAAGAGCTATTGCGATGATCATCCATTACGACCAACAGCTCAGCTCGCTTTTGGCGGGTGAATTGGACGGTGACGAGACCCGCGTCGTGGTGTCGCACCTTCGCGAGTGTGGCGAATGCACCTCCTCACTCATCTCAGTGGCGGTCGCGCACGGAGCGCTTCGCGCCGCACGACGTTCGATCGCGGCTCCGACGTCACCCCTCCTTGCACCGTCACCCCTCGCACCATTGGTGGTGCCCCGGCGACGCGCCGGACGTCTCGTTGGTCTGCTCGCCGCGGCTCTCGTCGTGATCGCGGGGACGATTGGCATCGTGCACTCGGTGTCGGGCACTCGCGCCACGAGCGTCGCGGCCGTGGCGGCGTTGCACCACTTGGACTCGCCCACGTCGGCGAGTGGTGAGGTCACGGTCCATGCGACGGCATTGGAATTACGGATGCTGGTGAGTACGAAGGGGCTTCCGATGGCGCCATCGGACCACTTCTATGAGGTGTGGCTGCTCGACCCCCAGACCAACAAGATGCTGCCACTGGGAGTGTTGTCAGTCTCGGGGACGAGTACCTTCACCATCTCGCGCCCCCTGATGAGCCAGTTCTCCGCGGTGGATATCTCTTTGCAGGACAACAACGGAAGCCCACAGCATTCGACGATCAGTGTACTGCGCGGTACCGTGACGGCGGTCTAGACGAACTAGATCCCCAAGCGCTGTCGAATGCTGCGCGCGAGAGCAGAATTGTCGTCATCACCATGTCCTTGCGCGATCAACTCATCCTCGAGACTGGCCGCGAGGGTGGCCACGGGTAGTTCGCTACCGGTCTGGGCCGCTAACGCCAACGCGATGCCGAGGTCCTTGCGGTGTAGCGAGATCTTGAATCCCAAGGGATAGTCGTTGGCGATCATTCGGCCACTGCGGTTCTGCAGGATCCATGATCCGGCGGCGCCGCCCGCGAGGGCCGCGACCACCTTGTCCATATCGAGGCCAGCCTTAAGGCCCAAGGTGATCCCCTCGGCCACGCCGAGATAGGTACCCGCGATCATCACCTGGTTGATGGCCTTGGTCCATTGACCCGCTCCCAACTCACCGACGTGGGTGATGGTCGAGCCCATGGCGCCCAACACGGGCATCGCACGTGCGACGTCCGCCGGCTCGCCCCCGACCATGATCGACAGCGTGGCACGTTGGGCCCCTTCCGAGCCACCCGACACCGGTGCGTCGACCCAGTGCACCTCACGAGGCGCCAAGCGTTCGGCAAAGTCACGAGTGCGCAGTGGGCTGATGGTGGAGCAATCGACGATCAACGAGCCCGGTCGAAGCCCCTGGGCCAGTCCCTCCGGGGAGAAGATCACCTCTTCGACCTGTGGCGAGTCCGTGACGCACACGATGACGACGTCGCTGCGTTCCGCCAGCGCCGCGGGGGTCGCCGCCGCGTGCGCTCCCAGGCCCAACAACTCGGTGTCGCGTCCGGCCGTGCGGTTCCATACGGTGACGTCGAAGCCCGCTCGGACCAGATTGGCGGCCATGAAGGTGCCCATGGTGCCCAGGCCGACGAAGCCGAGACGCGAAAGGGGTTCGGGGTGCTGAGTCATGCGGTGCTCTCGTTCACTCGGGGCGACGGACGTGTCCATCGATGTCGGACCGAGCCACTTTAACGTCGCCGGGGGAGCAGGATTATCGTGGCAGGGAGGCGTCTTCCCTGGACGTCGGAATGGAATTCCAAGTTGATCGACTCCTACCGGCGACGCCTCGCGCTGTTGGTGGCCTCGTGCTACTTCATGGAGAACCTCGACGGCACGATCGTCACGACGGCCGCACCCAAGTTACGTGCGGCGTTGCACGTATCGTCGACGGCCATTGGCCTGCTGATCGCTACGTACCTCATCACGTTCGCGGTGTTCATCCCGGTGGGCAATTGGCTCATGTCACGAATGGGCGAACGTCGACTCTTCCTCTCGGCCATCGCCGTGTTCACGGTCGCATCCCTCTTGTGCGCCATGAGCCATAACCTCACTGAATTGGTGCTCGCGCGCTCCGTGCAAGGCGTCGGAGCGGCGCTGATGGTGCCGGTGGGGCGCATCGTGGTGCTCGCGAACGCCCCCAAGACCGACATCATGCGTTTGGTGGCGTACATCGTCTGGCCGAGTCTGTTGGCGCCGGCACTAGCCCCCCTGGTGGGTGGTGTCATCGTGACCTTCGGCAGTTGGCGCTGGCTGTTCTTGCCGAACGTGCCCCTGGGACTCGCGGCGTTCGTCGCCGGGGTGATCTTGATGAAGCCCTCCACGAGGCGTAGTCGCGATGCGCCCGCGCTCGATTGGCGCGGATTGGTGCTCACGGGCGCCTCGCTGGGCGGCCTGGTTTACAGCGCCTTCGTGGCGGGAGAACTGACCTCATCGTGGGTCGACGTTGGTATTGACGTGGCGTTGTCGTTGGCGGTCTTAGCCCTGGCGCTGACGTATCTGCGACGTCGTCGCGATCCATTCCTCGACGTCGCGATCTTTCGGGTGACCACCTTCACCCAAGCGCTGCGCGGTATCGTCCCCTTCACCATGGTGGTGGGCTCGGTGCCCTTGTTGTTTCCCCTGATGTTCCAGGACCGTTTCGGCTGGAGTCCCATCAAGTCGGGCGCTATCGTGTTGTTCGTCTTCATCGGCAATGTGGTGGCCAAGCCGTCGACCACGCCACTACTGAATCGCTTCGGCTACCGCCGCGTCCTCCTCGCGTCAACGTCAGCCGTCACTTTGACGATGCTCAGCTTCGCGCTCTTCGACGCGACGACGCCGGTCGTGGTGATCGCGGCGCTGGCGTTCGTCAATGGTGTCGTGCGCTCTATCGGTTACTCGGGTCTCTTGACGTTGGTTTACAGCGACGTCGCCGAGGAACACATGTCGCACGGCACGACGTTGGCGGCGACCGTGCAACAGGTGGCCGCTGGTTTCGCCGCCTCGGCGGGAGTCGTTGCCCTGCGCCTCGGTAGTTCGATCAGTCACAGCAACCCGCTGAGTTCACAGAGTTCGTACCAGATCGCCTTCGTGCTACTGGGGGCTCTGGGTTCATTATCGGTGATCAACGCGTTCGCGCTGCATCCCAGTGCCGGTGACGCCCTTCGCACGCTGCCGACGCGTCGGGCTACTCGCTCCTAACCCTCGGTCAGGGTGCCACCGGGGACCATCGCCAGTTCGGCGTGGTTCAGGTGACGTTCGTGGTCGGGCGGAGTGGTCGGGATGAATATCGCGGCGACCACCGCGAACGCGGTGCAGACCGCGAGGAAGATGAAGCCGTGGGTGTATCCCGATTCAGACGGCGCACCCGAAGCCAACATCTTGGACGTCACGATGCTGGACATGATGCCCGCGCCGACCGCACCGCCGATGGTGCGAATGTTGGCGTTCATGCCACTGGCCACCCCGGTCTGATTCGCCGGGACCGCGCGGACGATGAGGTTCGACATGGCCGAGAACGCGAGCCCCAGACCGATACCGAGCAGCGAACTCGCCAGGTAGATCTCCCAGGACGCGGAGTGCGCCAGGGCAAGTACCACGTAACCCGCGCCCGAGATGGCCGAGCCGACAACGACCGCGGCCTTGGAACCGAAGCGTTCGGCGATCTTGCCCGAGTAGAGGCCGACGAAGAACATGCCCACGGAGAGGGGTATCAAGAAGAGTCCCGACGCCGTGGTGCTGGCGGTGAATCCATATCCCACCGCGCGCGGGGTCTGAACGAACTCGGGTAGGAACGCGAAGACCGAATACATGCCGATGCCGAAGAGGAAGGCCACCAGATTGTTGGTCCACACCGCCGGGATCCGCATCATCTTCATGTCGACCACGGGGTCGTTGACCTTGAGTTCGACGACCACCCAGGTGATGAGCAATACCAGTCCGAGAGCTCCCAAGGTCAGAGTCTTGGTGGCGAACCATCCCCACGTGGGCGCCTCGGAGACCGCCAACAAGAGCGCCACCAGCCACGCGGACAACAACAGCGCCGCTGAGATGGAGATACGCCCCGGTGAACGCTCGGGCGATTCGGGCACGAGGAAATAGGTCAGGACAGCGGCGATCGTGGTCATGATGAAGGGAATCCAAAATAGCCAATGTAGGCCCAGTCCCTGAAGGATCGGCCCGGCGACGATCAGACCCACGCCACCGCCCACGGCCGTCATGGCCGCGATGGTGCCGATGGCCGAGGCGAGCTTCTCACGTGGGAATTCGTCGCGGATGATGCCAAAGGCCAGAGGGATGACGCCACCACCGATTCCCTGCACTGCGCGTCCAATGATGAGGACCGTCACGTTGGTGGCGAGACCAGCGATCACCGAACCCAGCGACAGCGCGACCAGCGTCGCGACCATCATGTGCTCCTTACCGAGGATGTCGCCGACGCGCCCCATGACGGGAGTAAAGATCGACGCTGATAGCAAGTACGCGGTGACGACCCAGGTCACGGTGTTCTGGCTCGTGTGCATCGTTGCCTGGATGGTGGTCAGCGCAGGAATCACTAGAGACTGCAGGAGTGCGTACGCCGACACTCCCAGAACGAGCACCCCGAAGGTGACCTTGTAGTTGGCGCGGTCGAGGGATGCGTTCAAGACAGTTCCTTGCTGTGGGGGGATCGAGGTGAGGCCATGGTGCGGTGTGACAACGAGTGAGAGCGGTTAGACAACGTAATGCCATCAATCGAAAGAGACTGCGGTGTCCGCTCGATCGACGCGAGGCCGATGCGACTTCGACAACTAGCCGCTCTCACAATTCTAATTGGGTACGAGCATCATCGTGCCACCGCGGTGGATTGACTGCGGCACGAGACTTTCGTCACCGAAGAAACGTGTAACGCGTCGAACCACGGAGGGACAGTTTCGTTGGCAACCCTGCCGAGTCAAAGGAGATTCAAATGAAGAGGAACGCAGCATTTCGTGCCGGCGCCGCCGTGACACTGTTGATGGGTGTGGGTCTGGCCAGCGTCAGTGTGGCCGGTGCGTCACAGCGAAACGACGATGGACCAGCATTGTTCGCGCAGACCGATTCCGCGACGGGCAACAGCATCATCAGTTACAACCGTGCCAGCGATGGATCCATCTCGTATTTTGCGACGTATCCGACGTTCGGACTAGGCGCCGTGGCGTCGGGCGCAACGGCGGACCCCTTGGCCAGTCAAGACGGCCTGGCTCTAATCAACAATGGAAATGAACTGGTGGCTACCAACCCCGGTAGCAACACCATCTCGGTCTTCGCGGTCGACGGCGCCCGTCTCAACTTCCTCGAGCAGTTGCCCAGCGGAGGACTCTTCCCCAACTCGGTGAGCTCATCGGGTGACCTGGTCGCCGTCCTCAACTCCGGGGGAGCGGGATCGGTCGCCGAGTTCCGCTGGGACGACCACCGCCTCGTGGCGCTGAACGCGCAAACGCGCTCACTGGGATTAACCAACACCAATCCACCGTTCTACCTCCAAGGCGCTGGTCAGGTTGGCTACAGCCCTGATGGGACTCACCTCATCGTCACGACCAAGCACTCGACGGACTCCTTCGAGGTCTTCTCGGTGTCAGCCCGTGGAACTCTCGGTGCATCGCCGACCATCACGTCGGCCGCCAGCCCCGTGCCCTTCGCCTTCAACTTCGACAACGCGGGTAATCTCGTCGCCGTCGAGGCGTTGAATTCGAACGTAAGCACCTACCGCGTGAATGCGGACGGCAGTCTCACGTGGCTGGGCTCGGTCACCGACGGCGCCCACGCGCTGTGTTGGATCTCGACTGCGCAAGGGTATTTCTTCGGTGACAACGCGGGCAGCGGAACGGTCAGTTCCTTCGATGAAGGTGCGGGTGGCGTGCCGGTCCTCGTGAACGCGACGGCCGCGACGGCGCACACTGGTACGACGGACTCGACCGTCTCGCCCGATGGGAACTTCCTGTACGTCGAGAGCGGTGGGGCGGGAACGATTGACGTCTTCGCCATCAGCGCGAGTGGCGCCCTGACGCCAGTGGAGACGCTGTTCAACTTGCCGGTGGCCTCAGAAGGTCTCGTGGCCAGTTGAACAGTAGGTCAGTGAGTGACGCGGCCCCGGCATTGTGCCGGGGCCGCGTCACGTTATTCAGGTGAGTCGGCGCTCGCTGGCCCAGTTGGTCAATTGGTGCCGATTAGAAAGTTGGAGCTTGCGAAGGACCGAGGAGACGTGACTCTCGACTGTCTTAATCGAAATGTCGAGTTCGCGAGCGATGTCGCGATAGATATACCCACGCGCGATCAACCGCAGCACCTGTCGCTCCCGGGGCGTGAGTTGATCCAGGTCAGGGTCCACGCCCGTCGGCGCGGAACTGGTCGAGGCCACGGCGAAGGCGTCGAGAACGAAACCAGCGAGTCGAGGGGAGAAGACGACGTCACCGTCGTTCACCCGGTAGATGGCATCGACCAGGTCGGGACCGAGAATGTTCTTGGTGACGTAACCCCGCGCACCGGCGCGCACCACGCTGATGACGTCGAGCGCGGCGTCAGAGACGCTCAGAGCGAGGAATCGGACGTCGGGTGCTCGTGAACTCACCGCGCACAGGACAGCGAGCCCGCCCCCGTCTGGCATATGCACGTCGAGCAGCACCACATCGGGGAGTCGCTCCAGGATGAGCTCGATGGCCGCATCGACCTCGTCGGCTTCACCGATGATGTCGACGTGCGAGGAGATCTCGGCGCGGATACCTGAGCGAATTAACTCGTGGTCGTCCACTAAGAAGACACGCGGCTGGCTCATGCGGGCGCGACGGCGCGCGTCATCGAGAGGCGAACCTCAGTGCCTTCTCCCGGTACGGAGTGGATGACCGCGGTACCACCGTGTGAGGTCATGCGCGCGATGATCGACTGGTTGATGCCATGGCGGTCATCTGCCACGTGGTCGGGGTCGAATCCGATGCCGGTGTCACGCACGAACACTGAGACGGCCGCGGCCTCCACCTCGCCGAAGATTGAGATTCGCGACACCTGGGCCCACTTCGCAGCGTTGATCGCCGCCTCCCGCGTGGCGGCAGCCAGGGCCGCGATGTGGACGTCACCGGGGCAGTCGCCCACGACGACCAGTTCGACCGTCACCCCGTAGTCACCCTCGACGTCACTCTCGATGCGACGCAATTGTTGGGCCAGCGTGCCATGGGCGTCGTCGCGTTCGATCAAGTGTTCGGGCGCGAAGAGCCATTCACGCAACTCGCGCTCCTGGGCCCGGGCGAGACGGACCACGTCCGTCGGGCTGTTGGCCGCCTTCTCAATCAGGGTGAGTGTTTGCAGGACTGAGTCGTGGACGTGCGCCACGAGTTTGGCACGCTCTTCGATGCGAACACGCTCACGGCGCTCTCGTGAAAGATCACGCACGTTGTCGAGCCACCATGGGGCCAGGAGGATCGCCGCGCCGAGGGCGAGGGCGCCGGCTCCGAGGATGGCGGGGACCGCGCCACCCCAGACGCCACCGATCCGGCGAAGCGTTTTGAGTCCGACGACCAGCAGGATGATGCCCGGTATGAGACGCCACGCGAGAGCTCGCCAGCCCCGCGCGGATGAAGAACCCAATATCGGCGTGGCGTTCACGATGCCCTCGAGATGACTCTTCTCGTCGCGCGAGGACCCGAACCAGATGGCGACCACTCCGACAACGCCCAGCAGTAATGGCCAGGCGACCGCCCCGGTACCGTGGCGCGCGAAGCCCCCCAGCGCGAGCAACGCGAAGAGCGCCAATAGGAAGGTCAACAAGATGATGTGCGACTCACGGCGGGCGCCGACCAGTCGTCGTGCCACGCCGCGATCCTCTCCCCATCGTGGCACGAAGAGCCACGCCGCCATGTAGACCAAGAACCCCGCGCCAAAGAAGAGGACCGACAGACTGAAGATGATTCGTACCAATTGCTCGCGCACCCCAAGGCGCACCGCGAGGCCGGCGCATACGCCGCCCAGGACCGCGCCGTTGGTGGAGCGGGTCATCGGGCGCTGGGGTACACCGAGAATCGGAAGGGGTGAAATGAGAGGTGACGTCATCAGTGGCCGACCTTTCTGGGAACCAGCACCAGTCTCTCACCACGGCGCGAGATCGGCACTGGGGGAAAACCCTTAGTCGCCCCGAGCCGACCAGGGTTTCCACCCATTGTTGTTCCTGATGACAAGTCATAGTTTGGTCACATGAGCAATGACACCCCTCTCGACGACACACCACTTGGCGACGGCGCGAGTGACGGCACGTCGGAAGTGGACGTCCCGCTCGACCCGACCAGTGCACCCAGTGAGCCGACGACCGCGAACGTCGAGCCCACGAGACTTCGTCGTAGCCGAGAGCGACGGGTCGTCGCCGGCGTCGCTGGCGGCATCGCGGAGCGATTCGACGTCAACGAGAATCTCATTCGGATCATCTTCGTCGTGCTCACTTTCTTCTGGGGGCTGGGTGTCGCGATCTACCTCGTCTTGTGGGTGGTCCTTCGCTCGGCGGACAATGGCGAGGTCCCCACGACGTTGCCCACGCCAACACCGGTCTCCACGTCGCGTCGGCTCACGATTGCCGTCGTGGCCGCCCTCGTAGTACTCGCCGGTCTCGCCATCGCGGTCGCACATCCCTTCCGCGTGCTGGGACCGAGTTTGGCGCTGGCGTGGATCGTCTTCTTGGTAGCGCTAGCGATCATCGCCGTCAGGACACCCGCACGGCGGCTCACCCTTCGCCGGATCGCGGGCATCATCTTCCTCGTGGGCGCGAGTTTCCTCATCATCGTGGTTGGCGCGGTGATCGGCTTTCTCGATTCAACGGGCGTCAGTCTGGCGGGCGGCAACGGGGACCACGTATGGCAGCCGACGTCACTGGCGCAAGTGGCGCACGGCTACAACACGCTGTTCGGTGTTGGCACGCTCGACGTCAGGGCCGTGGACTTCCCAGCCACTGGTTTCTTGATCACGGCGAGTGTGGCGGCGGGAGAACTGCGCATCGTGGTACCCGCTGACGCGGTGGTGAGTCTCAGCACCAACGTCGGCGCCGGTGTGGTGGTGGACACGCCGGTGTCAATACCGGGCGTGTCCACGGTGGATTTCACGCCGCTGCCCAGTGCAATAAGTTCCACTCAGATTCTTCGCGCTCCTCATCTCACGATTGATGCCCGCGTGGGAGCGGGGCGAATCGACCTGATGAGGGCGGCCTCGCGCCCATCGTAACACGATGTTCCCACCGTCTTTAGTCCTCCCTTAGACATTCTTTAGATGATTCTGGTGCGGGCCGCTTACATTGGCCATCTCAGCACCGACTTCGGGGCCGAGGGGAGGATGGCGACAGTGAGGCGGATGATGATATTTCTTTCGTGCGCCAGTTCGACCACGTGTCGCGCAGGGTGAGTGCCCGACGCGAACAGCGCCGTCAACATCGCCGCCGCCGCCGCAAGATCGTGCTGATCGTCCTGGTACTCGTGGTGGCTGCGTCGTCGGGCCTCTACACCTGGCGCGCAGTGTCAACGCCGTCGGCCCAGGACGCGGCGGACCGATCAGCGGCCCTGACGTTGGGCGGCCGAGTTACGACGGCGACCCGCCAGCAGATCGTGGTCCTCGCGCAGGGGCAAGAGGGTTACACGACGGACCCTTCGAATACCTATTGCAATAAGTTCAGCGCGTATTGGGTGTCGGGACCAGCAGACTGCGGTAACGATAATCGTGACGAGCAATGGTGCGCGGACTTTGCGGCCTGGGCGTGGAAGTCAGCTGGCGTGCCGCTGGTCTATCAGTTCATCAACGGCGACCTCAACTCCTCGTCCGCGAGCTTCTACGAGTGGGGGGTGCGTTTTCACACGTGGCATCCCGTGGGTTCGGGATACGTCCCCCAGCCCGGGGACGTCGCGGTGTACGGACTCGACACGTCGACCCTGGTCGCCCAGCACGTGGCTATCGTCGCGAGTTTCACGCCGGGGGCGTCGGGCCCCAACGCCGTCAACGGTGATGGGGATCACACCGGCTTCAGTCGGGTCGAGTATCAGACGGACGAGTACAACGCGGATGTGGCGGGAACGGGCACCGCGCTACTCGCGGGCTACGTCTCGCCGGGCACCTAGGTGTGAAGTGAGGACGACATGAGCACACCCCCTAGGTCGGTGCCGCGGCGGATCCGTGCCAGCGGGGGAGTGGACGGCAACGAGCGCCTGACCGCCATGGTGGCGATGCTCTTGCTGGTTCTGCTCTTCTTGGTGGGTCTGACGGTGCCGGTAGCTAACGCGCAGACCCGACTGCACGCGTTCTTGGGTGTGGTGGTCATTCCGCCGGTCCTGCTCAAGGTCGGCAGTGCGACGTGGCGCTTCATCCGTTACTACTCGGGCAATTTCTCGTACCGGCGTAAGGGTCCGCCCGCACCGCTCTTGCGCCTGCTCGGTCCCGTCATCGTGGTGCTCACGCTGGTGATGTTGTTCTCGGGACTGGGTCTGGTGATCGTGGCGCCGCGGTCGATGCATTCCCAGCTCTCACAAATCCACCGCGTGTCATTCATCTTGTGGTTCGTGGTCACCGCGGTGCACGTGCTGGGTCACCTGAAGGAGACGGTGACGGTGGCGCCACGTGATTTCCGGCGCGCCAGTCGCCGCCAAGTCCGTGGTGGGCCCCGTCGGGAGTGGGCGACGATGATGAGCCTGGTGGTGGGAGTGGCGTGCGGTTGGGCCATCTTGCCCTACGTGCACGACGGATCCTTCTTTGGTCACTGAGTCGCGGATCTCGCCACGGATCCGGCGAGGATCTTTACGCGATGACGACGACGAGTTGGCGGTGGACGTGAGAAAGAACGTCGGCAACATTAAAGTTCGCCGATAAATGCCTGGGTCGGCGATGCGCTTGCCTATAGTCACAGGCGTTGCCGTCTAACTTGGCACTTTCTCGGAGGCTCATGTCACGTTCGGTCTTGTCACTACGTCGATTCACCTTGTCACTTTTGGTGATCGCGACCAGCACCTTGTCCATCGTGAGCGTCACGTCTGGCGCGGGCGCCCAGACGGTGGCTTCATCGAACTGGCTCCAGGTGGGGACGCCCGCGAGCGCGCCACCGCTTCGCAACAACGCGTCCATGGTCTATGACGGCGCCACCGGTACGACGATGCTCTTCGGTGGTTATAACGGCAGCTATCTGTCCGACACGTGGAGCTGGAACGGCAGCGCGTGGACCAAGTTGTCGCCGGTCACGAGCCCGACGCCGCGCGAGGGAGCCGCCGTGGCCTACGACCCCATCACCCATAACGTGGTGTTGTTCGGCGGGGTCGGGTCGAACGGTCGCCTGGCCGACACGTGGACGTGGGATGGCACCACGTGGACGCTCTTGGCTGCGACGGGACCCAGTGCCCGCTCGGACTCCGCGATGACGTACGACGCCCTGACGCATAACGTCGTCCTCTTTGGCGGTAGCGCGACCAGCGGCCCGTTGGCGGACACCTGGGTGTGGAACGGGACGTCGTGGGCGTCGCCCACCTTCACGTCGTCGGTGCCCGCGGCGCGATCAAACGAGTCGCTGGCCTACGACGGGGCGACGCACAACGTCGTCCTCTTCGGTGGTCAGGGGACCAGTGCGGCGTTGGGTGACACCTGGAGCTGGGACGGCACCTCCTGGACGAAGCAGTCGGCCGCGAGCCCGCCGGCGAGGTACGGCGCCGCGATGGTCTTCGACGTCTCCAATAACGATCTGGTCCTCTTCGGGGGTGACGACGGCACGAGTAGCCAATCCGACACCTGGTTATGGAATGGGACCTATTGGTATACCCAGTCCACGTCCGCGAGTCCCTCACCGAGATATCAGTCGTCGATGATCTACGACACCGTCGCCAACAACGTCATCTTGTTCGCGGGGACTGACGGCACGAACAATGATGCGGACACCTGGGCCTTCGACGTCCCCGCCGCCGCCCCGCGCAACGTCCTCGCGACGTCGAACGCCAATGCGCAGTCCGTGGTGACGTGGTCCGTCCCGAGCTCCAATGGGGGTAGTCCCATCACGAGCTACGTCGCGGTGGCGACCGACTCGACCACTCCGGCCAACGGTGGCCAGTCCTGCACGACTAGCGCCACGTCGTGCGACGTGACCGGACTCATCAACGGGGACCATTACGTGGTCACCGTCTCGGCCATCACCGTGTTGGGTGCGGGGGCCAGTGCCTCCTCCAACGTGGCAATTCCCGCGACGCTGCCGACGCCACCCGTCATCACCAAAGTGGTGGCAAGTGATGGGACGGCGACGCTGACGTGGAGTGCTCCAGCGACGACGGGTGGCACGCCGATCTCGAGTTACCGGGCGATGGCGTCGCCCGGTAACGCGTATTGCCACGTCGCGGCCACCGTCACGAGTTGCGTGATCTCGGGGTTGCGTATTGGTTCTCGCTATACCTTCACCGTCAGTGCCACTAACGCCGTGGGGACCGGACCCTCGTCGAATCCGTCAGCGTCGATCAAGGTCCGCACGGTGCCGGGCGCTCCGTTCATCACTTCGGCACGGGTCGTCAAAGGCAAGATCATTCTCATGTGGCGTTGGCCCAAGTCCAACGGTGGTAGCCGCATCCGTGGTTACGACGTGTACGTGGGACCGGTGCCGGGTGCAGAGGCTACGAGCCCCCTTAACGCGCGTCCGGATCGAAAGTTGACCTATAGCTTTCGCGGTCGAAAGGGCTACAGCATCTTCATCTACGTGCGTGCAGTCAACGCTGCGGGAGTGGGCGCCCACTCCAATCAAGTGATGGCCTACACCAAGTGAGTAGGCGAGTTGAGCCGGTTCGAGGGCTCAAGACCTTCGGATTTCTGGCGAGCGGTCCTCTTTCGCTCGACTCGTCGTCGAGGCGCGCGGCGTCGTCAGTCACTGTTGGATCGACTTGCAGTACTCGACACGATTCGCCAGCATTCGTACGACGTGGTACCGCTGCCACGTCGGGGCTCCACGACGATTGACAGTCGTATCTCAGACGCTTCACACCAAACTTCGACGCAATTTGTGTAGTTCCTTAAGGTATCCGGATAATTGGCTAGAGACGACTGGAGGCGTGGAGTGCGAACTTAAGGTCGAATTAACGGGCGTCATAGGTGACGTTCTTCTGGAGGCAATATGTTCACTTCATTCCCATCCCTTCGCCGCATCGCGACGACGCTCTCAGTCGTGGCGATCGGTGCGCTCTCGCTAGTCGACGTTTCGTCGGCGGGAGCAGCCGTGACGGCCCCATCGAACTGGGTTCAGACCGGTGCACCTCTCAGTGGACCGACGGCCCGCTACGACTCGTCGATGGTGTTTGACGCCGCGACCAACAACATTGTCCTCGTTGGTGGATTCAACAGCACCGAACTCGCCGACACGTGGACCTGGAACGGCAGCGTATGGACCAAGTTGTCGCCGGCGACGAGTCCGCCGGCCCTGCGCGGTGCCTCAATGGTCTACGACGCCGCGACCAACAACGTGGTCCTCTTTGGTGGGCTAAGCGCGACCGGCCTGGTGGCGAATACTTGGACGTGGAATGGAACCACCTGGACCGAGCAGACGGCCACTGGTCCGGCTGCGCGCTCCGGGGCGAGCATGGCGTACGACGCCACAACGCACAACGTCGTTCTCTTCGGCGGTGAAGGCAGTACCGGCCCCTTGTCAGACACGTGGGTCTGGAGCGGCACCGCGTGGACTTCGCCCACGTTGACGAACCCCGCGCCTTCGGCGCGTTACAACTCGTCAGTGGCCTACGACGCCGCGACTAGCAACGTCGTTCTCTACGGTGGCGAGAACGCGACCAGTGCCATCAGTGACACCTGGACGTGGGACGGGACCAACTGGACGAAGTTGTCCGTGGCCAGCCCTGCGGGTCGCTACGGCGCCCCGATGGTGTACAACGCCACCAACAATGACCTCGTCCTCTTCGGTGGTAACGACGAGACCAACAACTACGCCGAGACGTGGCTCTGGAACGGGACGTACTGGACGTCAGTGACGTCAGCTACCAATCCCTCGGCGCGGTCCTTGGCGTCAATGGCTTACGACACCGCGACCAACAGCGTTGTGGTCTTCGGCGGCTACGACGGGACCACTGCCTTGTCGGACACGTGGTCCTTCAACGTCGCTCCCAGCGCACCGCTCAGCGTGACAGCCACCTCGAACGCCAACACCCAGTCGGTCGTGACGTGGAACGCACCGGCCTCCAACGGGGGAAGTGCGATCCTTGGTTACTCCATCCTCGCGACGGACACGACGACCGCGGCTAATGGTGGTCAGACGTGCGCCACCACCACCGCCACCACGTGCACCGTGACGGGTCTCACCAATGGTGATCAGTACATCTTCGCCGTCTCCGCCATTAACGCGGTGGGCGTAAGTGCCAACGATTCGTCCAACGTCGTGCGGCCCGCCACGGCACCCGGCGCGCCGACCATCACCAAGGTGGCGCCAGGCACGGGACTGGTGACAGTCACGTGGACCGCGCCCACGGCGACCGGCGGAACTCCCGTCGCGAGTTACCGAGTGATTGCTGAGCCGGGTGCGGCGTTCTGTCACGTGCCTCGTGGCACGACCAGTTGCCGGATCTCGGGTCTGCGTAACGGGACCCACTACACCTTCACCATGACCGCGACCAACGCGGCGGGCACCAGTGTCGCATCCCTGGCCTCGGCCAGTGTGCAACCCCGGTCATTGCCGAGCGCTCCGCTCATCGTGTCGACGAGTGTCGTTGGCAACAACGTGACCGTCAGGTGGAAGGCGCCCGTGTCGAACGGCGGCGTTCGACTCATCGGTTACAACGTGTACGTGGGCACGCAGCCCAATGGTGCGGCAACGCGACTCGCTCGGCCGGTGCCCTACACGCAGTTTGGTTACACCTTCCAGGTCCCTAATGGTCACGTGGCGTACGTCATCGTGCGTGCCGTGAACGTTGCGGGAATCGGACCGTTCTCCAATCAGGTCGCAGCTATCGGTAAGTAGTCGACGAAGTGCTGTTCAATGGCGTAACGCTGGTCAGGGTGCGTCGTGGTGAAAACCGCGACGCACCCTTCGGCGTCGGTCGCAGAGGATCGAATCATTGTCGGGTGCATCGCGATTACGCGGTGCCGGCTGTACGGCCATTTCTGATAACGGAGCGCTCGCTGTCCACTGCACGACGACAACTGGGAGCACATTACATTGTGGTCAGGTGGGTCCAGATGTTGCGCCTTTCGAAGTTTCGCTTCTCAGTATGCGATCGAAAGTAGGCAGCAAATGAAGAGCATGGTCACCGGCCCGCTAGTGCGGCGAAGGAATCGATTCGTCCTGCGCTGGCTGATAACGCTTGGGGTCGCTTCCGCGGTGTCAATAACCAGTCTCACGTTGGTCGCCAGTGCCTCAGCAGCTGCGGCACAATCGTCCCTCGCCACTGACGTGGGTGGAGGGCGTCTCGTCGCCCATGCCACCCCGGTCGCCCAGGCCCCGCTCACTCTCACGTCCATCAGTGGCACCGTCGGCACCGCACTCACACTCACCTCGAGTGGCGGCTCCGGTACTGGTGCGGTCACCTACGCCATCACCAGCTCCGGTACGGCGAGTTGTTTGATCTCGGGTGGCGAATTAGACGCGACCCATGCGGGCACCTGTGCGGTCACGGTCACCAAGGCGGCGGACGCCACGTACCTCGCGGCAAGTTCTCCGGCAACGACGGTGACGTTCGCGCCGGCGCCTCCCAAGGCCCAGGCCACGCTCACACTCGCTTCCACCAAAGGCACCGTCGGCACGACACTCACACTCACCTCGAGTGGCGGCTCCGGTACCGGCGCCGTCACCTACGCCATCACCAGCTCCGGTACGGCGAGTTGTTTGATCTCAGTCAACAAGTTGAGCGCGACCCATGCGGGCACCTGTGCGGTCACGGTCACCAAGGCGGCGGACGCCGCGTACCTCGCGGCAAGTTCTCCGGCAACGACGGTGACGTTCGCGCCGGCGCCTCTCAAGACTCAGAGTGTCCTGACACTCACGTCCACCACTGGCACGGCTGGCACGGCATTGACGCTCACCTCCAAGGGCGGCTCCGGCTCCGGCGCGGTCGCTTACGCCGTCTCGAGTACTGGAACGGCAGCCTGTTGGATCACCAGTAACAAGTTGTACGCGACTCGTGCCGGCACCTGTACGGTCACCGTCACCAAGGCGGCGGACGCCACCTACCTGCTGACTCGCTCTCTCGCCACCACGGTGACTTTCGTTGTTGCCCCACCAACATTGTCAGCGACCAAGGTCAACGGAATCGTCTGGGTCGGTCGCACCGTCAACGTCTCGATCATCGGCACTGGCTTCTACAGCAAGCCCACGATCAAGAGCAACGAAGCGAGAACCAGCGCAATT
>Ga0182030_10001012_pt1 | contig 56474 bp, 56 predicted proteins | sample 812S3MmetaG_FD_121299 | JGI IMG/M metagenome (GOLD analysis project Ga0182030, IMG submission 121299) | Permafrost microbial communities from Stordalen Mire, Sweden - 812S3M metaG (Illumina Assembly) | ecosystem: Environmental > Terrestrial > Soil > Wetlands > Permafrost | place: Sweden... | reverse complement strand
ATTTCCGGAAGAGCCGATCACCTGTCCAAAATAGTTTATGCCCACCGCCATGCTGAAAGTATCTCCGGACAGAGTCCCCAGATCGCTGATTTCTCCCTGTCGAGTCCACAAGACAGCATGGAACGGACAGCCAGTGGGGTCCCCGTCCAGGCAATCTTGTGAAAGAGGAGCAGTCGTGGACCAGCCGGCAACTTCTCCCTGGTCAGTAGCTCCATTCGCCGAACTGTTGTAAACCCCCTCACCTAGGGCACCGAGGCCGGTTTCCACACCCTCCCTCCAAAGCGTCGCCTCGCCGTTGATGTCACCGGTCTGACCAAAAATTACGCTGCGATCGGTGATTCCATTGCTAATGCTTGGCTGATAGCTGCTTCCGAATAAACTCCAGCCGCCGGCACTCGTCCAGGAAAATGCGAACTGATAGGTTTCGATTTCTGCCATGAATCCGACCACTTGGCCGGGACCGTCGATGCCCATCCCATAAAACGGAATCTGGCACCAGTACGGGTAAAGCAGGTCCGGCTGTACGCCGATCGTACCGATCCCTGTCATTCCAGTCTTCGCTGTCCAAACGAACGGCTGAGTGAGATCGCTGCATGGCTCATCGGGAAATGCGCTGTCGGTCGAAATCACCGTACCCGCTCCGTCCGCTGTGCCCGTCACCACTCCGAGATCGTTGATGCTCGCAGCGTAACTCGAGGTCCCGCCAGACAGCGTACCCAAATCCCGCATGCGCCGGCCCGGTTCCCAAAGGTAGGCATGTCCGTTGTAGTTACCTGCCACCTGATCCCAGCTATTAATCGCGGTCGGAGAAATTGGTCCCAGGTCAGTGATTGTGTAGAGTTGAGCGTTAGCGGTGGAAACATACAGCAAGAATAGGAAAACCAACAGAATTCTGTGTTTCAGGGCGCCCTCCACAGGTGAGTAGGTTGTCAGAGCCTGCCTCAAACAGATGCGGTGGGGGGAACTGCTCTGCTGGAGTGGCGCGCGGCCAAGTCATGCGCACCATGGCGGCATCCTAGTGCCGTCGATAGAGCGTGTCAACTGATTTCGCTACTCGCGCTCGCCGACCGCATTCGCGCGCTCGCTTCTAGCCAAACAATCCCCCGCCCGCATCCCGCTCCGCCCGCGCCACATTCTCCGGACGCCCCAGATCCAGCCAATAATATTCATCCGCCCGAAAGCCAAGAATCTTTTCTCCCTGCGCCGCCAGCCGCAAGTAAGCGGGAATAATCGAGAACGCGCCGTCCTCCGTCATCATCGACAAAAGCCGAGGCGAAATCACATGCACCCCGGAAAAACCCAGCGCCTGCATCGGCTGACAATCTCGAACCAGCTCCGGAACTCCATCGCGTCCCGCCCTCCGCCCGCCAAGCTGCCCCTGCTCATCGAACAGCAAATACCGCGAAGTCTCCCGCTCCTGCACCGCCAGCGTAGCCAGAGCCTGACGTTCCCGATGAAATTCCACCATGCGCCCCAGATCAATCGTGCTGATCACATCGACGTTGTGCAGAATGAACGGTTCATCACGTCCCACTGAATCCTCAAGAAAAAACCATCCAGCCTTCTTCAACCCCCCGCCCGTATCCAGCAACTCTTCTTCGCGCGAAACCTCAATCCTCATCCCGAAGTTGTCATTCTTCTTCACATACTCGACAACCATATCGGCAAAGTGATGCACATTAACAATCACTTCGCGAACCCCAAAAATGCGCAATCGTGAAAGCGTGATCTCCAACAACGTCCGTCCCGCAACTTCCACCAGCGCCTTAGGACGGTCATTCGTAAGCGGTCGCAACCTCGTCCCCAGCCCCGCCGCCAGAATCATCGCTTTCATCGCGCAGTTGCCTCTCGGCCAACGGTGGGTGCCCCATTTCTCGCGCGCTCTTTGCGCGAGAAGTGGGGATTGTGCCGCCAGCGCGGGGGCAACTCGAAGTTCGCGCCCTTCTCAATCCCCATCCCCACCCTCCAACTCCCGATGCTTCACCACCACCTCCACTCCATTCCTCCCGCGCAACCTCTTCGCCAGTTGCTCCGCCAGATAAACCGACCGATGCTGCCCGCCCGTGCAGCCAAACGACACCATCAAACTCTTAAATCCGCGCCTCTGATACTCGCTCACACTCGCATCGACCAGCGACATCACGCTGGCAAGAAATTGATGCACGCTCTCCTGCTGATTCAGGTAGTCGATCACCGGTGCATCCCGGCCCGTCAGCGTTTTGAATCGCTCTTCCCGCCCCGGATTCGGCAAGCTCCGGCCATCGAACACGAACCCGCCGCCATGTCCGCTCTCGTCCTTCGGCATGCCCCGATGAAAAGAGAAACTCCAAATCCGCACCGCCAGATTCTCCGCCTCCGAGGCCAGCCCCTGCAGTTTTTCCGACGCCAGCATGCTGTTGAACGCTTCCATCAGCGTCGGCAGCGCGATCGGCGCCTTCACGTTGTGCAGCAGCCAGCGCAGGTTCTTCAGCGCGTAAGGCACGCTCTGCAGAAAATGCGCCTTCCGCTCATAAAACCCCCGAAACCCGTAAGCCCCCAACGCCTGCATGATGCGCACATAAACATAGGAATAGTAATAATGAAGAAATCTCTCGCGCTTCACCTCAATGAAGCTGCCAAGCTTTTCGAGATACAGATCGAGCAACTGCTGCCGCAACTCCGGCGGCAGATCGGCCTTGGCATCGTAGAGAAGGGAAGCGACGTCATATTGCAGCGCCCCCTTTCGCCCGCCCTGATAATCCAGAAAAAACGGCTTCCCATCGCGCAGCATGACGTTGCGCGACTGGAAATCGCGATAGAGAAAATAGTCGCAGTCGGCGCTCAACAGAAAATTTGTCAAACGATCGAAATCGTCCTCCAGCGCCTGCTCGTTGAAAGGAATCCCCGCCAGCCTCAGAAAGTAATACTTGAAGTAATTCAAATCCCACGCAATGGATTGCCGGTCGAAACTCCCCCGCGGATAACAAACGCTGTAATCCAAATCGCGCCCAGCCTCGATCTGAAATCGCGGCAACACCTCCACAACTTTCCGATACGCTTCCACCGCCTGCCCATCAATCTTCTCCCCCACCCGGTGCTTCGACAGAAATTCGAACAGCGTCGTATCCCCGAAGTCTTCTTCCAGATAAGCGCCGTGATTCAAATCCTCCGCATAGATCTCCGGCACCGGCAGTCCATGCCGCCGAAAATGCCGGGAGAACTCCAGGAACGCAACGTTCTCCTCGCGCACGTCATACAGAATCCCAATCGCGCGAACCTTGTCGCTCGCTAACCGGACGATCCTCCGCCCCGACCCGCCCAGTTGCCCCTGCAGCGCCTGTATCCGCGCCGCCGGCGTGCCGAATCGCTGCTCAAACAGCCTTTGGAGAACGTCCATAAGATCGCCGCGCACTCAACCGCAACCACTACGACTACCACTACGACTACGACTACGACTAAAGATACCATCGAAGCGAAAGCCCGAAGCCGCACGAGGTTTACCCTGTGAACCCCTGTGTCCCCTGTGTTAAAGGTCTGGGAAGCTCTCCGACTTGATAACCCTCCGCTCCAAACTCTATCCTGAACCAAGCATGACCGACCGCCTCTACTACCAGGATTCCTTCCTCTACCACTTCGACGCCGAAGTCCGCTCGGTCATCGAAACTCCGCGCCCGGCGCTCATTCTCGACCGCACCGCCTTCTACCCCACCAGCGGCGGCCAAATCCACGACACCGGCTGGATCGTTCCCTCGGAGCTCGCTGGCGACCCCGCCGCCCGCCTCCGCGTCACCGAAGTAGCCGACGCCGAAGACGGCCAGGTCATCCACTACCTCGAAGCCCCACTCAAGAACCTGCGGCCCGGAACCCACGTCCGTGGCGAAATCGACCCCGCCCGCCGCCGCGATCACATGCAGCAACACTCCGCCCAGCACGTACTCTCCTCTGCCTTCGTCCACCTCTTCAATATGCCGACCGTCTCTTTCCACATGGCCGACGACTACTGCTCCATTGATCTAGACACGCCTTTACTAACCAAAGATCAAGTCGAATCCGCCGAACGCCTCGCCAACGAAATCGTCCTCGAAAACCGCTCGGTCGAAGTCCGCTACGTCACTCGCGACGAAGCCGCGCAGCTCGGGCTCCGCAAACTTCCTCCCGCCGAACGCGACCACCTCCGCCTCATCGACATCCGCGACTTCGACCTCACTGCCTGCGGTGGCACCCACGTCGCCCACACCGGACAAATCGCCGGCCTCCTCCTCCGCAAGACCGAAAAAGTTCGCCAGGGATACCGCGTCGAATTCGTTGCCGGCCAGCGCGCCGTCTCCACCGCCCGCCGCGATTTCTCTACCCTCACCGAAACCGCCGCTCTTTTTTCCGCCCACATCTACGACGTTCCCCAGCAGGCCCGCAAGTCTCTCGACGAAATCCGCGTCCTGCGCAAGCAAGCCGAGCAATCGCAAGACGACCTCGCCGCCGCCCAGGCCGCAACCCTCTTAGCCGAAACTGCCGAATCCCACGGCCGCAAGCTCATCGTCCGCACCTTCTCCGGCCCCGACCTCAACTTCCTCAAGCTCCTGGCCCAGAAACTCACCCGCCAATCTTCCGCCGCCATCGCCCTGCTTGCCACCGACTCGCCCCAACCCGCGCTCGTCTTCGCTCAATCTCCCGGCCAGCCCCACGACATGGGCGCGCTCCTGAAACAAACTCTCGCCCCACTCGGCGGACGCGGCGGCGGCAGCAAAGACCTGGCCCAAGGCGGCGTCCCGAACTCCGCAGCCCTAGCCGCCGCCCTAACCACCGCCGCTGAATCGCTTACCCCCTAGCGCCGTCCAGTCTTCTTCCCAAAAAACTCCCAAGCCTCCCGGTAAACTTCAAATTTCGATCGCCGTCTCCGGCTCGCCGGAAACAACTTCATCGACTTGATCCTCCGAAACACCGCTACCGGAACCACATACCACAAATCCTCCGGCACAATATAAGCCACCAGCACATCGATATCCTTCCAGCTATACACCTTCTTATACGCATTCCCGTGCGCGTGAAACGTGTACCCTCCATACTCCCCGGCGCGATAAGCCGATTTCACCTGCACCCGCCACAACCTCCGCCCCGAGTCCACAATCAAGTCATAAGGATCGCTGTCTCCCCACGGCTTCGCCACCCCAAACCCCAGTCTGGACGCCTTATGCAAAAACGCCGCCTCCGCCATCTCCCCGCGCCGCTTCCGCGTCAGCTCCCGCCACCACTCCGCATCCCGCGCCCGCCACTCCCCCGTCTCCGCCGCCGCCATCAAGTCCCCAACAAAGAAATCCCCAACCGTCTCAACAATCTCCATGTGCACCACCCCTGTCCTCTCCGTTTGTTTTTACTGTTTGTCATTCCGAACCGGGCGGAACGCCCGGCGAGGAACCCGCTGTTTGCAGATTCAAATTCGCTGCAAACTAGCCCTACTCCCAGTCTTTCAGTCTCAAATCCGCAAGCAAGGTTGTCTGAACATCACAGCGAATAAACCTGTGGAAATCTCTGGGACTCTTAGCTTTTAGGTGGCGGCGGGGGTTGGCCACCCGCACTCTAACGCGACACGGGATGCCCCACCCGTGGCAGTTTCACGGGTGGGCAACTGCGAACTCTCCCTGCATGTTCATCGGTCACAGCTAAATCGTTGCGTGTCTGTGGGGTGTCGCACTTGCGACAAGCGTTGGCGGAAGCTTTCACCGCACGGTGGGGGCTAGTCTTGGCTCTTTACGTACTCGACTCCATATTCGGTTAAAGCGTTGCTGATCTTGCGGGCGCGTACAACACAACCGGCCACGAAAATGTTTGCCGCACCCTGCGTATAAGGGACAGCAACTTGAATCCAACTGTCCTCACGGTAAGTTTGAGAACTGTGGAAACAAATACCTCCGCGTGAAATGTTCACCACGTCAACTATGTCTGCGTGGGGACCAAGCGGACCAACACAAGCAATCGTCTTCATGTTGATGCGGCCGTATTTTCTCTTGTCCGCTTTCTTGCCAGTCGCGAGGAGTTCCTCCGGGCCGGTTTCATGCGGAACTGGTTCCCACACCGTATTTGCAGAGCACACATCGCACATGCGCGTGAGACGATGGGTGATTTGGAAAACGGAAAGTTCAACCTCGTTGAGGGCAGTCACGTGACAGGTTTGGCACACAGCGCATTTGAGAAGTGCACGTGAGTTACTTTCTTCCAGTTCCTTTTGCAGAGGAAACCGACTGCCCCATTGTCGAGGAAACCGAATACCCCAGAAATTGTCGCTCTGGTTGAGCACTTCGATCCCATAAAGATTGTGTTCGCAACGAACGCCAGTCTGCCCCACTACGCGGCCGACCGCTTCCTCGCCGCTGCCTATCCGTTGCAAGTGAATTTTCTGTCCCGGAGCCAAGGAACACTTTAAAGGCAGACAGCAACCGCTACGGCTAACATTCACCGACTGCACAACGTCGGTGAAGTGGTCACCCGCGAGATCGATACACGAGACTCGAACGCTGATTGAGATTGAAATGCGATCACCTTTGCGAGTCGCTGAGGCCGCCGCTTCTTGGACTTCCATGTCCTTTCATTGTAGGAGTACCGATCCCAAGTATTCAGTATTGCGTCCCATGAGTGGTTACACTCGTAACATTCGGCGGGTTGCGATGGGGGGCTGGCCCAGCCGCACTCTAACGCGACACGGGATGCCCCCACCCGTGGAAGTTTCACGGGTGGGCTGCTGCGAACTTTCCCTGGCATGTTCATCGGTCACATCAATTTGCAGTCGTCGGTTACGTAGTCATGCCTGAGCATGTCCATCTTCTCTTCAGCGAGCCGCGGGTGGGGCATCCAGCTCGCGCTAGCTCCGAAGAAATGCGTCGGCTGGGCCAGCCCCCTTCAACACCGTCAGTCTGGCCACTGACCACTGCCCCTTGACAACCGCCCACTCACATCTCTATACTTAGCACTCAGTAGGCGAGACTGCTAACAGCCCGTCTTAACCCTAAACATCTCATAGGTTTACGTAAAGTTAACCTTCGATCAACATTGAAAGGAGTCACCACCATGGCAAAATTCAGCCCACTACATGACCGCATCCTGGTAAAGCGCGTGGAAGAGGCTTCCACCACCCGAGGCGGCATCATCATCCCAGACAGCGCAAAAGACAAACCGCAAGAGGGCATCGTTGTTTCCACCGGCAAAGGCCGCACCAACGACGAAGGCAAGACCTTCCCTCTCGCCGTTCACGAAGATGATCGCATCCTCTTCGGTAAGTATTCCGGCACTGAGATCAAGATCGATGGCGAAGACTTCATCATCATGAAAGAAGACGAAGTCCTCGGCGTCCTCACCGGCGCCGCCACACCCAGCAAGAAAGAACTCGCCGGCTCGAAGCGATAACCATCGCGTCGTGAAAGATTCCGAGGGCCCAAGGTTTATTCTGTGAACCCCCGGGCCCTCTGTGTTTGAAGAATTTTATCTCTGAAGGAGAAAAGCAAATGGCAAAACAAATCGTACACGGAGAAGAGTCCCGCCAGGCCATCCTGCGCGGCGTTAACCTTCTCGCGGATGCTGTAAAAGTCACACTCGGCCCCAAGGGCCGCAACGTTGTCATCGAAAAGAAATTCGGTTCGCCCACTATCACCAAGGACGGCGTTACCGTAGCCAAGGAAATCGAACTGAAGGACGGCCTCGAGAACATGGGCGCCCAGATGGTTCGCGAAGTCGCCAGCAAAACTTCTGACGTCGCCGGCGACGGCACCACCACCGCCACCGTTCTCGCCCAGGCAATCTACCGCGAAGGCGTAAAGACGGTTGCTGCCGGCGCCAATCCCATGGCCATGAAGCGCGGCATCGAGAAAGCCGTCTCTCTCGTCTGCGGTTCCATCGACAAAAAAACCGGCGAACGCGCCAAAGGCGAACTCGACAAGTTCTCCAAGCCCGTCTCGGGGGAAATGATCGCACAAGTTGGTACGATCAGCGCGAATAACGATGAGACGATTGGGCACATTATTGCCGAAGCGATGAAGAAGGTCGGCAAGGATGGTGTCATCACCGTGGAGGAGTCGAAGACGCTGGAGACGCAGTTGGAAGTGGTCGAAGGGATGCAGTTTGACCGTGGATATCTGTCGCCTTACTTCGTTACGGATCCGGAGCGGATGGAAGTGGCTCTTGAGAACTGCTACATCCTGATCAACGAGAAGAAGATCAGCTCCATGAAGGATCTTCTGCCTTTGCTGGAGCAGATTGCCAAGAGCGGCAAGCCGCTTTTGATTATTGCTGAGGATGTTGAAGGCGAAGCGCTCGCGACTCTGGTCGTCAACAAGCTGCGTGGAACGCTGCAGGTCGCGGCCGTCAAGGCTCCGGGCTTCGGCGATCGCCGCAAGGCTATGTTGCAGGATATCGCGATCCTCACGGGTGGCAAGGCCATCACGGAAGATCTCGGCATCAAGCTGGAGAACGTGCAGGTCAGCGATCTCGGCCAAGTGAAGAAGCTCACCATCGACAAGGACAACACGACCCTGGTCGAAGGCAAGGGCAAGCACTCGGAGATCGAAGGCCGAGTGAAGGAGATTCGCAGCCAGATCGACAAGACCACCAGCGACTACGACCGCGAGAAGTTGCAGGAGCGGTTGGCGAAGCTGGTCGGTGGCGTAGCCGTGATCAAAGTCGGCGCCGCGACCGAAACCGAAATGAAAGAGAAGAAAGCGCGCGTGGAAGACGCCATGCATGCGACTCGCGCAGCCGTGGAAGAAGGAATTGTCCCGGGCGGCGGAGTGGCACTAGCACGTTGCGTCGCGGCTCTCGACAAGCTGAAGGTCGAAGATCCGGACGAGCAGATCGGTGTGAACATCGTGAAGCGCGCTTTGCAAGAGCCAATGCGGCAGATTGTCGAAAACGCCGGCCAAGAAGGCGCGGTTGTGCTCGGCAAGGTGCTCGAGTCCAAGGAAACCAACTACGGCTTCAACGCCCTGACCGACGAGTATGAAGATCTGGTCAAGGCGGGCGTGCTCGATCCTACGAAGGTGGTGCGTACGGCACTGACCAACGCGGGCTCGATTGCGGCGCTGATGCTGACGACCGAAGCGCTGGTGGCGGAGATCCCGGAAGAGAAAAAGGGAGCTCCGGCGGGCGGCGGTCACGGCGGCGGCGGCATGGACGGCATGTACTAAAACAGCTGCCAGCTACCAGTTGCCAGTAAAGTCAAAGGCCCTGCTCGGGAGAGTGGGGCCTTTTTTTGGTAGACCGTCGCTGGTCGTCGGTCGTTGGTCGTTGGGGAATTCAAAAGTTTCCAACAGCGGCAGTGAGAGAAAGCAGCCTCATTCTAGCTTTCGGTTTTCGTGGCCAGCCTGCTTTGATCCTTTGAGCCAGACTGACAGGACAACATAGGCGATGGCCACGTAGCACCAAAAATTAAAGAAAATGGCGACCGTCCACATGACACCTAACTTGACGCCATGCGGATTGCCGTTGGCCGCAGCCACGATGGTGGCAGCCACTATCCCCACCAGCATGCCGGGCATAATCACGAAGGGGCCGGCATCCTCCGGCACCAGGTTATACAACGCGAGAGAGCAGAGAACGAGTAGCCCTCCGAGCAGGAGGGCTCGATTGAATCGTTGCCCGGAAGTCATCTTTGTCATAATAACCCGCTCAGGAGAGTGGGGGCTTTTTCGTGGGCGGTCGTTGGTCGTTAGTCGTTGGTCGTTGGCAAGATCAGAGAGCCCGCTTGAGGGAGCGGGGCTTCCGCCTGACGACCGGCCCCGAATTGTTGGGTTGGTAGAATTCCGGCATGCCGTCGATTGTGACGGAGAATAGGCGGGCATTTCTGGAGGCGTGAGATGAGTTTTTCGGCGTCGGCGGCAAATGAGCGGGTATTGCGTGCAATCCACGGACGACGCGCTGAGCGTGAGTCTACAGGATGGCCGCGTCATCACGGTGCCGCTGGTATGGTATCCGCGCCTGCTGAATGCCACGCCAGCGCAGCGCCAGAATTGGAAAATTGCGGGTGGCGGGTACGGGATTCATTGGCCCGACTTGGACGAAGATCTGAGCACCGAAGGACTGCTGCGGGGCGCGCCTGCGCCCAAGGCATCGATTCAGGCGAAGCAGGCAGCTCTCAGCTATCAGCCGTCAGTAGAGTCTCAAAGGCCTGCTCGGGAGAGTGGTTTTTTTGCTTGGCATTGAAGGCAGGGAGGCAAGTGAACCAAGACACGCTGCTTCCGAGCTCGGTGGTATATTGTTTGAGGGACGGCATGACTTTGTAAACTCCCTCAACGTTCCGTTTGGGGGACGATGATAACGGGTCCGATAGCGGCGCGATTCGTGGCCCATGGCTCGACCATCGCAGTACTGCCGAAAAGCTAGAAAGTCTCGACCGTCCCAATTTTCGATGAGTACTAGCCTGACTGCGGACGACGCAACCTTAGTTGCGTCTTTTGCCAAGCTTCGAACGCTAGACGACATAGCCTCGCTGTTGGATGTCACCTCCAGGGAGCTTCGGTTCTACCTATACAAGGCAAACAGATATAGACGTTTTCAGATACCCAAGAAATCCGGTGGAATACGAAACATCTATAGCCCTGATAACGCCCTGAAAATCATCCAGCGCAAGCTGAACCAAGTATTGCATGCCGTGTATAAAGGGCGAGCCTCTGTACATGGTTTTGCAAGGCGCAAGAGTATACGTTCGAATGCCCAGCGTCATGTAGGGTGCAAGCTACTGCTGAATTTTGATCTGGCCGACTTTTTCCCGTCTGTCCACTTTGGTCGCGTGAAGGGAATGTGTTTCAGGCCGTACCATACTTACTCCCTGAACCGGCAGCCTTGGTGCTTGCCCAGATCTGTTGCTACGACCGCTCGCTACCTGCTGGCGCTCCGACTTCGCCTGTGGTTGCAAACATGGTCTGTGCTCGAATGGACTCGCAGCTGAAAGGGCTGGCTTCGAGATTCCAGTGCATATACACGAGATACGCTGATGACATCAGCTTCTCGACGCAATTGGACCAGTTCCCTCCGGCAATCGCTAGCCGGGATCAGTCGTCGAAAAGGTGGGTCGTCGGAGACCAGTTGGCAAAGGTGATAGCAGACAATCGCTTCACGATCAATACTTCGAAAACCCGCCTTTACTGTCCTGGTACGCGATTCGAGGTTACAGGGCTCACGATCAGCGAGCACGTCAATGTTCGTCGCAGGCTCATCAGTCAGGTGCGTGCGATGCTGAACGCCAGAAAGAAGTACGGCCTTGCTGCGGCGCAGGCGGAATTCTCAGCGAAGTACGATCGGAAAAAGCGTGCCAGGGTGCCCGCCGATTTCGACCAGGTCCTGCGTGGAAAGATCGATTTCATTGGTTTCATCCGGGGACGAGATGACAGCGTGTTTCTTAAATTGCTGGATCGTTACCTTGAGCAAAGCAAGGACGTTCGGATTCGCACGATTACTCTAACTGATCGAGCCCGCGATGAGGTTCTAGCCCAAGCAATCTGGCTTCTCGAGGACGATGAGGGATTTCAAGGCACGGCCTTCGCCGCAGAAGGCTATGGCCTTTTGACGGCGTGGCACGTTGCCGAGCACCAGATGGTGGCCAGCAGGCCCCTCTTCAGCCCCAAGACTTATAAGGTCACGGTCGTGCGTAAGAGTGAGGAAACCGACCTCGCCCAGCTTCGGATCGACGGGCGCATTCCGGTTCAGTTGTCGCTGGGAGACCCAAACAAGCTAAGAGTTGGCGACACTGTCACTCTGGCTGGTTTTCCTAACTACCACGTTGGAGATAGCGTAAACGTCACTCGGGGTCCTATCACGCAAACGAGAAAGTACATGGGAGTGCCACATTTTGTGATACAGCCTGCAATCATCAAGGGCAACAGCGGGGGACCGATCCTCGACATCTCCAACCGGGTTGTGGGAGTTGCTGTCAAAGGCCAAGGCACTCCGGGGCGATTCTCGCACGAGGATGAGTTGAGCAGTTTTGTTCCGACGACGATGCTTACGGAACTGAAATAACGGGGAGCGGCTGTCTGGGCCATCCCGAGCGTGGCGGCCTGCCAGATTTGTAGTCGGGCCGCGAGCGCACCTCAGCGGCTGAAGCCGTGCTCCATTTTTTCTGCAGGCTGATTCGGCACGAGTGGAACTCGTGCCCTTCCCGGTTTTTTGCGCGGCGCTGAAGCGCCGCTCTTCCACGGTACTGCACGGCCTCTATCGCAGCGCTGGAAGCGCTGCGCCGCCCAAAAGCGGGCCCGAACGCGAGGAAAAGAAGAATGTCAAACAGGCGCTCCGTCGAGGGTGAATACAGAGTTGAGGGGAGCGTGTTGGATGAACTCGGGCTGGATCGGCAGGCGGCTCTTGAACTTAAACTGAAGTCGGCGTTGCATCAGAAGATTCTGCAGTTGGTGAAACGGCGCGGGTATCGAGCGCGCGAGTTGGAACGAATCCTGCGGATTGAGCAGCCGCGGGTGAGTGAGATGATGCGTGGGAAGCTTTCAACTTTGAGCGTGGCTCGGCTGCTGCTTTATGCCGATCTGTTGGGGGCTGAGGCGGAAGTTAAGCTTAGGAAGGCCAGGGCGCACGCGGCTGCTTAGCCCACGTACTTCAGCGGCTGAAGCCGGGTTCCCGCTTTTGAGGCTGATTCGGCACGACTGGAACTCGTGCCTTCCCGGTTTTTACGCGGCGCTGAAGGGCCGCTCTTCCACGGTACTGGACACGCAGCGCCGTCCAAAATTCGACGGAGCGGCGCGGGTGAAAGGCCGAGTCCTTTCGAAGCAAGATCAAAGTCAAAGGCGTCGGACAGGAGTGTCCGACCCACACGGGCTTTCGATGTGAACTGGTGTAGGGAGGCATTCGTGGACAGGGCCTCGCTACGCTCGGCGGACGGGCGAATGCGTCCGTCCCCGCGCGGGGAGAGTAGAGAGGAGCTAGCCGAGATTTTCCGTCAAGAGCTGGCGCATCACGCTGACGATGGTCTCGGACATTTCCAGGAAACGTTCTGGAGTGAAGCCCAGTTCTTTCAGGCGCGGCGAAGGCTCGATGATGACCTCTTCGGAATCGAGCAGCTTGTGATGAGGAGCGGCGGCGGCGCGGCAGATTTCGAGGAATTGGTCGGGAGTGATGCCGAGCTCTTCGGCACGGAAGGCCGCGTTCAAGAGGACGGTGTAGAGGAATGCGTGGTCCTCTTCGCGCAGGTATCGGGCGAGCTCCGCGGGGGTGGGCCGCGGGCGAGTTGTGGACTGGTGGGCGGTGGGAGCGACTGGTGTGCTTGCCGTCATGGGTTCTCCTCTCGTGTTTCGGGACGTCAAGAAAATTGTAGGTGGGGGCGGAGGGCGATGCGGTGACTGGGATCACGGTTAAAGGGTTGTTTAGCCACGACTTCGCGCGCTTCGGGCGCTGGTAAGAAAAGCAGATCCCCTTCGGCAAGCTCAGGGCAGGCTCTTCACTGCGCTCGCTGCTCCGCTCCGGTCGGGATGACAGGGATTGAAATTATGGCTTGACACAGCGCGGGAGGGGCCGGGCTAGGGCTTCGACTCGGGCGCGGGCTTTTTGGCGAGGGAGCGGACGTAATTGACGAGGTCCCAATTTTCTTCGGGCTTGATGCGGGTGCCTTCGGGAGGCATGTCCTGATGGCCGGTTTTGATGATGTAGAAGATCTCGCCGTCGGTGCGGTCTTTGAGGGAGGCGGGATCGGTGAAGTCGGCGATCTGGAGTTTCATGTCGGCGGCGAGGCTGCCTTTGCCGTCGCCGGCACTGCCGTGGCACATGGCGCAGTCGAGGTTCCACCATTTCTTGGCGCGGGCGAGAGACTCGGGCGAGGATTTGACGGGATTGGGCTGCTTGGCGGCTGCGGCCGGGATGGCGGCGTAAGAGGACGGCGTGACTTTCTGCGGGGTTTGAGCTTGTTGTGCGGAAAGTGTGGCTAAGGAAATAAGTGCGGCGGGAAGAAGGAGCGTGAGTCTGGACATCGGGCCTCCGATGAACGACAACGAATAAGTCCATAGAAATTGTAGCACCGCAGGGAGGGCAGGCTGAGGGCAAGATGCAAGATTTTGCGGTGTAACCGAGGCAGTAACGTTGGTGAAACTGACGAGGTATTCGGTTGTTGAGCCGTTGTGGAGCGGGGTTTGGGGCGGCGGAGAATAATGCGGCGGATTCGTGAATCTGGGTTAAAATTAAAAATATGCCATACATCTTGGAACACCTCTCCAGCCTTCGTCAGGAAATCACGGATTTGCGGAACATGAACGCGCGGTTTGCGAACAAGAGTTCAGACAGTCAGATTGACCAGTCGGCGGTGGAGATGCGAGCCAACCGCCTGGCGGAGATCAAGAAAGAGCTGTCGCAGATGCTGAATCGGCCGGAAGATCCGGCGGTCTGGTGGGAAAAAGGTGGCGGTCGGAATCGCGTGGCGTAACGGCTGCGGAGAATTTTCGGTAGAAGTCTATGGGGCGTGGCTTAAGGGCTACGCCCTTTTTCTGTGCGGGATGCTCGCAGAGTGAGCGCAGGAAGCGGTCGAGCTACGCTCGACGGACAGCCCCTTCGACTTCGCTCAGGGCAGGCTTGGGCGGCTGTCTCTACATAGGCATAAGCATCAGCATCGGGTTAGGCCTTAGATGAGTATTTCGGGGAGCGGAGACACAATCCCATGAAAACTTGGGTTGCAAAAAATGCGGGAGTGGGGCAACCTCGTAAACCATGAGGCGAGCGAAGAGGCGGGGCGGATTGCGGGTTTCGGATTTCTGGAGATTCTTTTCGATGGTCGTCGTTTTTATTGCGGCGGCTGGTGTGGGGTTTGCGCAGACGGCGCCGGAAGAGGGTGGTCACGAAGTGCAAGTGTGGACCGGGGGTGGGCACTCGGTGCCGGGCGGGACTTCGAACACGGGAATTTTCGATGCGGGGCTGCGCTATGGGTGGGTGATTACGGGAGCGCATGGGCCGGGATTTTTGCGGGGGCGATTTGAGTATGCGGTGGATGCGGTGCCGGCGTATCTGATTGTTCAGCCGGCGAATACGGCGTATGGAGTGGGATTCAATCCGCTGGGATTGAAGTGGAATTTCGAACGGCGGAGACGGCTGTCTCCGTATTTCGAGTTGAGTGGGGGGACGCTGTTCACTGATCACAACGTGCCGACTTATACGAACACGGTGAATTTTACGTCGGCGGCGGCGCTGGGGACGCATGTGCTGGGAGCGAAATATAACTGGAGCGTGGAGTTGCGCTATCTGCATATCTCGAATGCGGGGCTGGCGGTGCCGAATCCGGGGCTGAATACGGTGCAGGTGAGAGTGGGAGTGGGGAGGTTTTGGAAGAAGTAGGGGCGGGCAAACCCACCACGGAGACACGGAGACACGGAGAAAAGCCCGGTCTTGGGATCGGGATCGCAAGAGTGGATGGGCCGTGGCTTACGCCAGCGACCTTGGGCTATCACTAGGTGACGGTGACGCAGATTGGCTTGGGGCAGCAGGTGGGGTTGAAATAGTAGGGGCCGGGCTTCAAGCCTTTTTCGATCATCACGGTTGCGACGGCGGGGAGCGGGATTGGGGGTCCGAGGTTGAAGGGCCAGGGATGGTCACCGTCCTTGTTGATGGTGCAGCCGGAGGGCGGGACGTTGATCCATTGGACGCCGTCTCCCGGCTTCGCGTTAAAGTTCTGGCAGATGGGGACTCTATGGGTCGAGGGCATTGGGCCTCCTGCTTAACGGGCGGCGCGCGAGACGCCGGCCACACAGCCGACGATGTACCGGGGTTTAAACCAAATAGTGCTGCCAGCGACTCGGGCGGAGAGATTCATTGTGAGTTTCTCCGCCCAATCAGTCGACTATTTTCTTTTCTTTGCCTTTTTCGCTTGCTTCACTGCCTTCTTAGCCCGGCGCTTTTTTCTTAGGCGCAGGCTTACTCTTACCTCTTACCGCTGCCTTTTTCTTCGCGCCCACCCTGCATTACCGTGATGGTCACGGTTTTGGTCGCGTTTTCCTGCATGCAGCAAGTGACCTCGTATTTGTACCCTCCGGCTGTGCTGATGAGGGTGCCTTGATTACTGGTGCCGGGTCCAACACTTATTGGAGTGCCCTGGGTGAAGGGGAATGTGTCGCTGCCGTGCTGCTGCACCTGGCAAGTGGACGGGCTAGGGTTCCAATTGATTACCGTTCCTGCACGGATGCTCCCCAAATCACTACAAAGGTCATATCCCATATCGATGTTCCTTTCGAGTTCGCCCGGCCGCCCGAGTGTGAGCGCCCGTGGCTGGATTTACCTTGGCCCGTCCCTCTATCGGAGAGACTTACTGATGAGACGACTTCATCAACTGCCGATAAGCCGGCGTATTAGCCAGATTATCGAAATCGTGCATGCTGCGAATTTTATCGGGAGTATACCCTGCCTGCACCATTTTGGCCAGATATTCCAATGCTGGGCCGGAATCGCCCAACTGGTTGTAAATCGATGCCGCATCCTTGAGAACATCTTTGTCATTGTGGCCATACTGCAGAGCCTGGCCTAAATATGACAAGGCGTTTTTCCGGTCGCCTACCATCGAGTAGTAGTTGGCCAATGTGCTGAGCACATCGGGATCGTGCGGATTCACTTTGAGGCTGTCGGAAGCCAGTTCGATAGCCTTGCGGAATGCCGACACCGATTGCTCCTTTCTTCCCGCATGGCCATATGCATCTCCCAGGTTTCCCCAAATCACGTATTCCTGGGAATCGAGCTTGAGGGCTTCCTGGTAAGCATCGGCTGCTTCGGCGTATTTACCCATGCCGAAATATGCCACCCCAAGGTTTACGTAGCCGGGATAACTCGGCCGAATGGAAATCGACTTCTTTAGAGGATCGATCGCCTTTTCGTATTGTCCTGTTTCACCATAGATGGAGCCGATATTCACGTAAGTGCCGTACCATTCCGGGGCAATCTGGGCAACTTTCGCAAACATTTGCAGAGCTTTCTCGTACTCGTTGCGTCGGCGATAAAACGCACCGAAATCGTTGTAGCTAAAGCGGCTGTTGGGATGAGCCTGAATGGCTTGCTCGTAGGCCTTTTCGGCCTCAGAGATTTTGCCCGCGTGATCGTAAGCGACCGCCAGTCCCAGCACGGCAGCTTCGTTGCTCGGTTCGAGGGCAAGGCCGGCTTGAAACTCGCCAGCAGCCGCGTCGTATTGACCTGTAGTATCGTCGATCCGCCCGAGGCATACGTGACCGGCTGCTCCAGCATTGCCCAATTTGACGGCGTCGGTACACTCGGCCCGCGCGGGAGCGATCCACTTTTTGTCTTTGGTGTCGGTGTACTTTAGCCACTCGCTTTCGCCAAGCACCGCTTTCGCCATGCCAAAGTTAGGATCCAGTTTCAGGGCTTCGCGGGCCATCAGCGCGGCATTGTCCAGGTTCTCGGCTTTACTGTGGTCGAGCAGATAACCACGGGCCTGCAGGTAATACCGGTAAGCTTCCGGCCTGTCGGTGCCATGAACTTTGAGCGCGGCTTCTTCTTCGGGGCGCAGCTGCAGCTTAAGCGCTTTAATGGTCCCGTCGGCGACATTACCCTCGACGGCGAAAACGTCGGTCGCAGGAACAGAGACGGAGTCGCCGGCGAGAGTGGCGTTGTTCTGAGAGCCGGTGAGCGAGTAGGAAACTTTGACCAGGTCGCCGTTCGGCTCCAGGCTGACGGCGAGGCCGAGGTTGGCGCCGAACATGCGGGCAGCATCGGCGAGGGTGGAAACCTTCTTTTCCTGGAGGCTGCGAGGCGGAACAACTTCAAAGGCGCGATCGTTGCTGAGGCCTGCAAGCTTCGCGGCCAGACTTTCAGTCAAACCCTCGCCGAGGGCAGTTAACTTGGGATCGGGATTGGCAGCGGTGAAGGGAAGGACGGCGAGGATCTTAGTTTGGGGAAGTCCGGCGAGCTGGGATTCGGGTGCGGCGTTTCTTGCGGTGGAAGAGCGGAACAACTGACTCACGGGACGGTAGGCGAGGAGCAGGAAGACGACAATCAGGACGATCGCCAGCGCGGCGAGAATGCGGGATTGGTGGAAGGCTCCGGCAGTGGATGGAACGCGTTTCGGTTTTCCGCCTTGCTGCACGCGGCGCAGGTCTTCGAGGAGAGCGTCGGCGTTGGCGTAGCGGGCGTTGGGGTCCTTGGCCAGGGTGCGAGAGACGACGCCGGCGAGGGGACCGGGGACATTCTTGAGCGCGGGCGGTTCCTGGTGAACGATGCGGGCGATGGTGGTGGCGAGACTGGCGGTCTGGAAGGGCTGGTCGCCGCCGAGCATTTCGTAGAAGACGAGGCCGAGGGAGAAAAGGTCGGAGCGGCCGTCGTCGGGCTGCTGGAGCAGGACTTCGGGGGCCATGTAGGCGGGAGTGCCGCCGGTGGCGGTCATGGTCTCGAGGCTTTTGGTGGCGTCGTTGGGATTGCTGTTCCAGGCGCGGCGAGCGACGCCGAAATCGAGAATCTTCACCCGGTTGCCGGAGGCGATCATGATGTTCTCGGGCTTGATGTCGCCGTGGATGATGCCTTTTTCGTGAGCGGCCTGCAGGCCTTCGCAACATTGGGTGGCGATGGCAAAAAATTCGTCGGTGGAAATGGGATGCTTGAGGCGGTGGCGCAGGGTCTCGCCTTCGACATACTCCATGACCAGCCAGAGTTCGCCGGCATGCTCGACCACGTCGTACATGGCGCCGATATTGGGGTGGTTGAGGGCGGAGACGCGCTGGGCTTCCTTGAGCAGGCGTTTGCGGTCGGCGGCGTCGGAATGCGAGCCGGGGGACATGCGCTTAATGGCGACAAAGCGCTTCAGCGTGGAATCTTCCGCGCCGTAGACCTGTCCCATGCCGCCCGCGCCGAGGCGCTTGGAAATGACAAAGCGGCCGACGGTGGTGCCCGTTAGGGCATCCGCCGCAGCGTCCTCGGGAGCAGCCGCAGGGGGCGTCTTGATCTCTTCTGCCATGGACGAAGTGCCCGCCGAATTTTGCAATTCTAACCTTAGTTGCGTGGGAAAGCCAAAGCGAAAGTGGCGCCGCAAGAAAGGGCTTTCACCACGGAGGCACGGAGACACAGAGAAAATCTCCAATTGTTCTTTGTGGCTGCTGATTGTCCTCCCGTGTGTCTTGAGCGGGGGTATGGGTCAGTTTGAGAAGAAGCGGCTGTGCTCGCACGGGAGATCCCCTTCGACTTCGCTGAGGGCAGGCTCTCGGCCCCGCTGGTGAAAACGCGGGCCTTCGGGATGACGCCGGAAAGATAGAACCGCTAGATTCTTCAAACTGCGCCACTACCTCGAGATGGGAAGCCTTGCTTCGGTCGCTCCCGCCCAGCTATGCTTCTCGCTTATGTCTACGTTAGTGGAGTGTGTGCCGAATTTTTCGGAGGGGCGCGACAAGGCGAAAGTGGATGCCATTGTTGACGCCATGAAGCTGGATGGAGTTTACCTGCTGGACCGCGAAATGGACGCGGACCACAACCGGTGCGTGATCACGCTGGTGGGGGAGCGGGAGGCGATTCAGGAGGCGGCGATTCGCGGGGTGGGGAAGGCCGCGGAGTTGATCGATCTGAATGTGCACAAGGGGGCGCATCCGCGGATGGGGGCGGCGGATGTGGTGCCGTTCATTCCGATCAATGGCGTGACGATTGAAGATTGCGTGGCCATGGCGCGGCACGTGGGGGAGGAGATCTGGAAGAGATTTCAGATTCCGGTTTATTTGTACGAGGCAGCGGCGGCGACGCCGGAGCGGCAGAATCTGGAGAACATCCGGCGGGGGCAGTTTGAAGGGATCCGGGCGGAGATTGCGACCAATGCGGCGCGGAAGCCAGACTTTGGCGAGGCGAGGGTGCATGCGACGGCGGGCGCGACGGTGGTGGGCGCGCGGAAGTTTTTGATCGCATACAACGTGTTCTTGAACACGCCGGATGTGGAGATCGCAAAAAAGATTGCGAAGGCGGTGCGGTTCTCGAGTGGTGGCATGCGGTTTGTGAAGGGTGCGGGATTTCTGGTGCGAGGGCTGGCGCAGGTGTCGATGAACCTGACGGATTTTGAGCAGACGCCGGTGCATCGTGTGTTTGAAGTGGTGAAGCGGGAAGCGGCGCGGTATGGAGTGGTGCCGGTGTCGAGCGAGATCGTGGGGCTGATTCCGAAGAAGGCGTTGGAGGCGGCGGCGGAATGGTTTCTGCAGGTGGAGAACTTCGATTCGTCCTTGATTTTGGAGAACCGGCTCGCGGCGGTGATGAGCGGGAAGGTGGCGGTGGGCGGGTTGCGGGCGGGAGTGGAGCCGTTCGTCGAGCAGTTGGCCGCGCCGACGGCGACGCCGGGCGGCGGGAGTGCGGCGGCGGCGGCGGGTGCGATGGCGGCGGGGTTGGCGACGATGGTGGCGTCGATGTCGCGAGGGAAGAAAGCGTATTTGCAGTATGAATCGCAGTTGAGCGCGGCGATCGGACGGTTGGGGCCGTTGCGGGAGGAGTTGAAAGGTGCGGTCGATGCCGATGCGGAGGCTTACGATGCGGTGATGAAAGCCTACAAGCAGGCGAAGGCCGATGCGGGCGGGGCTGACGTGCTGGTTGATGCGGCTCTCAAGTTGGCGACCGGGGTTCCGCTGAAAGTCGCGGAGAAGGCGCACGAGGTGGCGCAGATTGCGCAGAGCCTGGAGGGGGTGACGAATCCGAATATGAAATCGGACTTGACCACGGCGCAGGCGCTGGCCCGGGCGGCGATTACGGGGGCGCTGGCGAATGTGGAGATCAATTTGGGGTCGTTGAAAGATGCGGGGTTTGCGGCGGAAGTGCGGAAGAGAGTGGATGGGATCAAAGCTTGATCGAGCGGTGTCTCGTGAAGTTGCTAGGTGCGAATCGACGGGAAACAGTGAAGGACCTTGTAAGCGGAGCCTGGGGCCTAAAGAATTTTGGGGATCGCGAGTGAAAAACTCCGCGGACGGGTTGGTGTGTAAAGCTAGAGAACTGCGCCGCTGCGAACGAGGACATCCTGCTATGGGCCGATGGGCACAGTTATCAATCTCGATTCTGCTGTTTTGCGCTGGCGGATTTCTGCTGAGCCTGAACGGCTGCGGCAGCAGTACGACCGCGAACAACCAGCTACCGCAGGCCTCGAAAATCCGGCACGTGGTGATTATCTTTCAGGAGAACCGAACTCCGGATAACCTATTTCAGGACCCGGTGCTGATCGCGAACGGCGCCGATATACAGAGCTATGGAGTGAATTCGCAAGGCCAGAAAATCACGCTCAGCCAGATCGACCTGGGAACGGCCGGCGCCAACCCCGATAACTACGATCTGAACCACGCGCACATTGCCTTCACGCAGATGTGCGACCTGAACACGGCCACCCAGGTCTGCAAGATGGATGGCGCTGACCTGATCAGCTCTTCGTGTGCCTCGGGAGTTACCGGCTGCGCTCCTCCGAATCCGCAATTCATGTATGTGAATCCGGCTGACGTGCAGCCTTACTTCACCATGGCCGAGCAATACACCTTTGCGGATCGCATGTTCCAGACCAACCAGGGACCAAGCTTCCCGGCGCATCAATTCATCATTTCGGGGACTTCAGCGCCCACGGCAACCAGCAGTCTGTTTGCGGCCGAGAACCCAGTGGGCGTCAGCAAAGTTGTAGGTTGCATTGCTCCTCCCACGACGACGGTTGCGATGCTCGATCCGACGGGCAGCGAGTCCAGCACAATGTATCCCTGTTTCGAGCATGCAACGCTCACTGACTTGCTTGACGACGCCAACCTTACGTGGCGCTATTACACACCCAACGCGGGCTCCATATGGACTGGCCCCAACGCAATTCGGCATATGTGCGGGCCCAATGCGACACCACCCAATGCCACCGCCTGTACGGGAGCGGATTGGATGGGTACGGCGCCCAAGGTGGTGATTACCCCGGCCCTGAACAGCGCCCAGATACTCACCGACATTGCGAACGGCCAGCTGCCGCAAGTAAGTTGGCTGATTCCCAGTGGGCAGGCTTCCGACCACGCCCTCGCCAACGATGGCTGTGGCCCGTCCTGGGTGACCCTGGTGGTGAATGCCATCGGCAATAGCCAGTATTGGTCGAACACCGCGATCATCCTCGCATGGGACGACTGGGGAGGCTGGTACGATCACGTTCCGCCGCCGAAGATTCTCAATGCTTATGAATACGGATTCCGCGTGCCCATGATTGTGATGTCGCCCTACGCCAAGCCGGCGTACATTTCCCACGTCACGCATGACTTTGGAAGTATTTTGAAGTTTATTGAGACCACCTTCAATCTGCCGTCGCTGGGCTACGCGGACGCTCCGGCCGACAACCTCTCCGACATCTTTAATTTCAGCCAGACTCCGATAGCGTTTCAGGCGATCCTAACGCCATCGAACAGCGCCACCTGCATGGCCGATACAAGCCCGGCCACAGATCCGGATGACGACTGAAGCTGAGTCTGGAGGTGGCCGTCTAGTTGTCGATTCGCTGGACGACCGAGAGAATCTTCCAGGTTCCGTCCGACTTTGAAAGCGTCATGTAGTCGACCCAGTGGGGAGTGACGAGTTTGGCGGAAGCGATGTTTCCGGAGACGTCGAGCACGCTGATCTGTTCGGTCTTGTCGGCTGGGGGAAGGTCGGCAGGGCCGTGGGAGCGAACTTCCTGCACCATCTCCGGGCCAGTTTTCTCTCTGACCGGAATATCGCCATGAATCATCTGCTTCAGGTAGTGAGGATGCAGGGTTTGCTCCATGCGGGGAGCATCGCCGGTGTAATAGGCTTCAATGTAATCCCGGACCGTGGCGCGCACGGCAGAGGAGTCATCGCTGGCTGTTTTGTTGTCTTGAGCGTGGGTTGAACTTGGAAGGTTGAGAAGCAGAAGGGATAGGCCGAAGCCCAGTACGAAGCGTTTCATGGTGGATGGTCTCCGCGGCAGCGAAAAGATTGGGACAGTTGCGATTGTGCCAGCAAGGCTAGCGGGCTGCAACTACACGAAGGTCCATGTCTGCGGGAAGATTTGTCCAGTTCATGCGCGCTAGGGGTAGTGGTGCAGTTTGGCTCACGCGCAGGCCGGATAAGCGGGAGATCCTTCGCTACGCCTGAAAAACGGCTCCACTCAGGATGACAATCGTCCTGTGATAGTCAAACTGCACCACTACCCGCCCTGGGGGCGGATCCAAGGAATTACTCGACGGCATTCCGCGAAATGACTTCGCGGTACCACTCCGCACTGAGCTTCGGGGTGCGGGCTTGGGTTTTGAAGTCAACGTAGTGAAGGCCGAAACGCTTGCTATAACCGTCCGCCCACTCGTAATTGTCGAGCAGGCTCCAGAGGAAGTAACCCTTGATGGGGTAGCCCTCGGCGGCAGCGCGATGCAGATGGGTGAGGTGATTGCGGAGATACATCACGCGGTCGGTGTCTTCGACGCGTCCGCTCGCGGTTAGCACATCGTCGGCGGAGCAACCGTTTTCGGTGATGTAGAGAGCCTTCGGTTTCCAAATGTCGCTGACGTTGCGAACCGCCCAGTAGATCACTTCCGGTCCGATGTACAGCCAGTCCGAGGCCATGTGCGGAGCCGAAGACTGGCGCTTTTCCACGATGTAACCGGCGGGGGACGAATCGGCGCGCACATACTCGGGTGTGTAAACATTGAGGCCGACGAAATCGAGCGGGCTGCCGATGATCTTCATGTCGCCGGGCTCCGCCTTGGGAGCGTTCGCGCCTTCCCGCTGGAGATAGCCCTCGGTATATTTGCCTTCCAGGACGGCGGTGAGAAACGGGGCGTTGCCTTCGCGAGTGGCGCGGTGGGCCGCCTCGATTTGCTCGTGATCCTCGATCACGGGTACATAGACGGTGGCATTTTCCGCGAGACCGATCTGGGTTCCAGACTTGCCGTTGGCGCGAATGGCTTGTACGGCAAGGCCGTGAGCCAGCACGGCATGGTGGCGAATCTGGTTGACCTGAGCATCCGGCAATTTTAGTCCGGGAGCAAACCGGCCCTCTTTGTAGCCTATGTCGGTGAAGCAGGTGAACTCGTTGGTGGTGAAGAAGTGGCCGACGCGGTCGGAAAGGTGTTTCGAGATATACGCGGCGTAGTCGCCGAACGCTTTGGAAGTGTCGCGCGACTGCCAGCCGCCGGGCAACGCCTGCGGCAGGTCCCAGTGGAAGAGCGTGATGTAGGGATCGATATTGTTCTTGAGCAGCTCGTCGACCACGCGCTGGTAATAGTCGAGGCCTTTCGGGTTGGGCTGGCCGGTGCCGTCGGGGAAGACTCGAGACCACGAAATGGAGAAGCGGTAAACTTTCGCGCCCAGGTTCTTCAGCAACCGCACATCTTCTTTGTAGAGATGGTAGGAATCGTCGGCCACATCGCCGGTTTCTCCGTGGAAGGTCTTGCCCGGGGTGTGTGAAAAAGTATCCCAGATGGATGGCTTGCGTCCGTCTTCTTTCACCGCGCCCTCAATCTGATAAGAAGCGGTAGCACAACCCCAGAGAAAGTTTGGCGGGAATTGCAGCAGGGATGGAGTAGCGAGTTGCGCGAATGCAAGGCGCGAGAGTGAGGAGCTGGCCATGGCAGCCACGGCGGTGCCGGCCAAAGTTTTGCCGAATCGGCGACGGGTAAGAGTTTTCATGACGGTAGAAGATTACCACTAACGCGGGGCCAAAGGTTATGGGACAAGCGGTACATTCGTGAATCGATATGATCCCGACTGAATTGTCGCGGCCGACAGCGCTGCACGTCTGCTCATTCCGACGCGCTGATTCACACGAGAAATCTAGACCGGGGCCAAGGTTCTTTCCTGGGCTTGCGCGATCAGGCTCTCGAATTGTTTGTGGTCGAGGCAAAGCGCATGCTGGCCGAAGCGAGCGTCTTTTCCTACGACGTGCCAGTAGGGCATCCAGTGGAACTGCTTGCCTCTGGCGCCTTCCAGTACGACGAGGAAAGGATAGAGTGTGACTTCTTCTTCCTCTTCGCCGAGCCATGACTCCAATTTCTCGGGAAGAAACGCCTGCACTACTTTGAAATCTCCATCGCCCACGCCGAGTTGAAAATCGAGGGAAACATGCAACTCGCGCGCGGCGCCGCAAGCGGGACAGCTCTCCGGATCTGCTTTGGAAAAGTCGTACAGGGCATCGAACAGCCGCAGGGAGGTAGAAACTTTCTTATGACACTGGGTGCAGTAGAAGTATTGCGCGGTCACGGATGAACCTCCATCGTGTTTCAGGCTGAGATTGGGCCGGACCTGCGAACGCACGCGAGCGGCGAGCGCAGGAGCCTTCCAGGCCAAGGAGAGCAGCGAATCAGACGTTTGTCGGTGGGGCGGATCACATACCCTTGTGATGCTGATCGTCGCTTTCCGTTTCGCGGAGGGATAGCCTAAAGAGTTTGCGGATGGGAGGGGACGGGTGCGGGAGATCGTGAAACGGCTGTGGCCGGAGATCGATTGGATTGAGAATCTGCCACTGCGAGAGCAGGTGACGCAGGTCTGGATCAAGGCGCTGGAGCGCAGCCCGCTGCAGGCGGAAGACCTGAACCAGATTCCGTTCACGCTGCTGGTTCCGAACTGTCCCATCACCTTCATGGAGCACAAACGTTGCGTGGTCCACATTGCGCGTGACAGCGCAAAGGCCATGCAGGACTTCATGGGACGCGCCTTACCGATTGATTTGGACGCGGTAATCGCAGGAGCGATTCTGGCCGACGTGGGCAAGCTGCTGGAATACGAACTGGGGCCGGACGGCAAGAGCCGGCAGAGCGAGCGCGGCGAGGCATTGAGGCATCCGTTTACCGGAGTTGCTTTGGCGCTGGAGTGTGGAGTGCCGGATAGGGTTTGCCACATTATTGCGGCGCACGCGGGAGAAGGCGAGTTGGTGAAGCGCAGCACCGAGGCTTTCATCGTGCATCACGCGGATTTTATGGCGTTCCTGCCGTTCAAGAATCCCAAGAACATCAAAGTGAAATCCTAAGGAGAGATTCCTTGTCTGAGACGAAATCGACTGCCGCTGCGAAGGAGACGGTCACCGCCACAATGTGCCGCTGGGCCGCCGGCCTGCGATATGAGGACCTTTCGCAGGATGCGATCTATCAGGCGAAGCGCTTCCTGCTGGATTCCATGGGCTGCGCGCTTGGAGGCTACCGGCAGCACGATGTGAAGATCGCGCTGGAAGTTCTGGGCGAGATCGCCGGACGCGGCCCGGCTACGGTAATCGGCACGGGCGGGCGGGTGGATGCTGTTTCGGCAGCACTGGCCAACGCCCTGATGATCCGGTGCATGGATTACAACGACATTTATTGGAAGCAGGATCCGTCGCATCCCTCGGACATTTGTCCGGCGGCGCTGGCCTGCTGCGAGCGGGCTGGGAGCGGGGGCAAGGAGTTGATTGTTGGTTTAGTGTTGGGCCACGAGTTCGAAATGCGCTTTTGCGAGGCGGCGTTTCCGGGCATCCGGGAGAGAGGATGGCATCATGCTACGTTGACGGCGTTTGTTTCGCCGATCGTTGCGGGACGGGCGCTGCATTTGTCCTGGGAGCAAATTCAGCACGCCGTTGGAATTTCGGCCAGCCGCCATTGCACGCTGGGAGCGGTGACCGCGGGCAAGCTGACCATGATGAAGAACACGGTCGACCCAATGGCGACGCAGAGTGGGGTATTCGCGGCACTGCTGGCAGAAAAGGGTTACTCCGGACCCGAGCATGTGGTGGACGGCAAGGAAGGGTTGACTCACGTCTTCGGTCCGGAATGGAAGTTGAATCTTCTGACCGATGGGCTCGGAGAGTCGTGGCGCATCACGCAATGTGGAATGAAGGCATTTCCTACCGAGGCTCTGACGCATACGCCGATCTCGGCTGTGCTCGATCTGGTGAAGACGAACGATTTGCATCCGGAGCAGGTGGAGAAGATTCAGATTCGGTCGCTGGCGCGGGCCGCCGACATTCTTTCCGATCCCACCAAGTACGATCCGCACACCCGGGAGACGGCGGACCACTCGCTGCCTTACGTAATTGCGGCGGCGCTGGTGGATCGGCAGGTGACACCGGTGCAATTCACTATGGAAAAGATCATGGACGCGAAAATCCGGGCGCAACTGAGGAAGGTGGAGGTGGTTGCGGATCCGGAGATTGAGAAAGTCTTTCCGGCATTGCAGAGAGTGATTGCAAAGATCACTACGACCGATGGACGTATGTTCAGCAAGCAGCTGGACTTTCCAAAGGGTGACCCACGAAATCCGCTGACGGATCAGGAGGTGGAAGAGAAGTTCGGCGCGCTGGCGGAGGGCGTGCTTTCGGCCGGAGCGCAGAAAAAACTGAAAGCGGCGATCTGGAATCTGGAGAAGAGCGACTCGGTGCGAAAGCTGATGGCGCTGATGAAGGCGGACTCGCAGAAAAAGAGTGCCGAGATTGGGACCAAAACCAAATTGAGAATCGGCGGCAAAGGGCGTCGGAAAGCTGTACTGGCGTAGTCACATTCTGGAGACGCGGCCATCCGCGAATCTCGCCTGGAGTTCACCATGACCCAGACTATTGTTGAGAAAATCGCGCAAGCCCACATGGCGGAGGGGCCGAAGCGGCCGTTACGGGCGGGCGATTTCGTTTCCATCCGGCCTTCTCATGTGATGACGCACGACAACACGTCGGCGGTGATGAGCAAGTTCAAAGCGATTGGGGCGAAAAAGATTTGCGATCCCAAACAGCTGGTGTTCGCTCTCGATCACGACATTCAGAATCGAGACGAAGCCAACCTGAAGAAGTACCGCTCGATCGAAGCCTTCGCGAAGGAGCATGGAGTCGACTTCTATCCCGCGGGCACAGGCATTGGGCACCAGATCATGGTGGAGCGCGGATACGTGGTGCCGGGATCGTTCGTTGTGGCCTCCGACTCGCACTCGAATATGTACGGGGCGCTGGGCGCGATTGGAACGCCGATCGTGCGGACGGATGCGGCCGCGGTGTGGGCGACGGGGGAGTTCTGGTGGCAGATTCCGCGGTCGATTCAGGTTGTGCTGGAGGGCAAGCTGCGCCAGGGCGTAAGCGGCAAAGACGTGATCATCACGCTGTGCGGACTCTATAACCACGATGAGGCGCTCAACGCCGCAGTCGAGTTTTCGGGGCCGGGCGTGGCGAGTTTGTCGATGGACGCGCGCTTTTCTATTTCAAACATGAGCACCGAGTGGGGACCGCTGGTGGGATGGTTCCCGGTGGATGAGGTGACGATTGAGTATCTGCGCGGCGTACGCCAGCGCCTGACGGAGCAGGGAATTGAGCGAGTTGAGGAAAAAGATATCGAGACCTGGGCTGCGAATGCGCCGCGTCCCGATCCCGATGCTTCTTACGCGGCACGCATTGCGCTTGACCTGGGAGAGGTAACCCCTCATGTCTCCGGGCCCGACACGGTGCAGGTGATGCAATCGCTCGCCGCGATAGAAAAGAAGAAGGTCGCAATTCAGAAGGCCTACCTGATTTCATGCGTGAACTCGAGAGTGGAAGACCTGGAAGCTGCAGCCCGGGTGTTGCGAGGGAAGAAAGTCGCGTCGGGGGTGAAGTTCTATCTGGGAGCGGCAAGCGCGTGGGTGCAGCAAGAGGCCGAGCGGCGCGGCATTTGGCAGACGCTGCTCGACGCGGGCGCGAACCCGCTGCCGCCGGGATGCGGGCCGTGCATCGGGCTAGGCGTGGGACTGCTGGAAAAGGGCGAGGTGGGAATCTCGGCGACGAACCGCAACTTCAAAGGGCGCATGGGATCGCGCGATGCGCAGTGTTATCTGGCGAGCCCGGAGGTGGTCGCGGCATCGGCGATCGCGGGGTACATCGCAGGGCCGCATGGGTTTGCGGACCTCGCGCTGACCCGCCGGTTCACGGAGTTCGCGGGAAATGGGAAGGAATCGTCCGAGAAGGTGGAGATTCTTCCGGGCTTTCCCGAGCGCGTGAAAGGGCGACTGGTCCTGCTGCCGCAGGATAACCTGAACACTGACGCCATCTACGGCAAGGACTACACCTACCGCGACGACATGACGCCGGAGATGATGGCCGGAGTGATGATGGAGAACTACGATCCGCAGTTTGCCGCGCGCACTCGCGGCGGGGATGTGATGGTGAGCGGCTTCAACTTTGGCACTGGGTCAAGCCGCGAGCAGGCGGTTACATGCCTCAAGGCGAAAGGCATTTCGCTGGTGATCGCGGCCAGTTTTTCGCAGACTTACCTGCGAAACGCATACAACAATGGGTTTCTCTGCGTGGAGGTACCGGAGTTCGTCAAGCGAGTGCGGGAACAGTTTGCCAAGGAGATCGCGGCGAAGGAAAAGACGATCGTAGCGGGCGAGGACGTGGATATTGATTTCACCTCGAGCACGATCACATGGCGCGGCGAAAGTTTTATCTTTCCGCCACTGGGTAGCGTGCCGCAATCGCTGGTGATTGCGGGAGGCGCGGAAAATCTAGTGGCGAAGAAGTTGGGAGTGGTGCAGTTTGATAGGGATGCGAGCCAAACGCGCGATTGATGGGTCGCAAAGAACGCGACCCCTCGCGCGGCTCGCCCAGATTCCTCACGGCGCAAAAAACGCTTGTTCGGAATGACAATCAAGAGAGAAAGAAGCTGAGGACGAATTTATGGCTAAATACACGGTCGTTACGATGCCGGGAGATGGAATTGGCAACCAGGTTCTGCCGGAAGCTCTGCGGATTTTGAAAGCAGTCGAGTTTGATGCCGAGTACATACACGCCGACATCGGGTGGGAATGCTGGTGCAAGGAAGGCAACGCTCTGCCCGAGCGTACGGCGGAACTGCTGGCGAAACATAAGCTGGGGTTATTCGGAGCGATTACTTCTAAGCCGAAGAAGGAAGCCGAGGCCGAGCTTAAAGCTGAGCTCAAGGGCAAAGGCTACTCCTACTTCAGTCCGATCGTGACCATGCGCCAGCGCTTTCATCTCGACACCTGCATCCGGCCTTGCATTTCGTTTCCGGGGAATCCGCTGAACTTTATTCGCAAGAAGCTTGATGGAGGATTCGAGGAGCCGCTGGTGAACGTGGTTGTGTTCCGGCAGAACACGGAAGGGCTTTACGCCGGGGTGGAGTGGACGAATCCGCCGGAGTTGGTGCGGGCAGCGCTGGCCACGCACGCGAAGTTCAAGCCGTTTGTTGCGACTGCGGGGCCGGACCTGGCCATTTCGGTGCGCATCATTACTCGCGCGGCGGCGCGCAAGATTTGCACGGCCGCGTTCGAGTGGGCCAAGAAGTATGGGTACAGGTCGGTGACGATCTGTGAGAAACCGAACGTGCTGCGCGAAACTTCCGGAATGATGGAAGAGGAAGCGAAGGCCGTGGCGAAAAAGTATCCGGGGATTGCATTGTGGTCGACCAACATTGATGCGCAGACCATGTGGCTGACGAAGAATCCCGAAGCTTACGGAGTAGTCGTTGCGTCGAACCTGTTTGGCGATGTGATCTCCGACGCTTTTGCGGGGTTGATTGGTGGTCTGGGCTTCGCCGCGTCGGGAAACATTGGGGATGATGTGGCCGTGTTCGAGCCCACGCATGGATCGGCGCCGAAGTATGCGGAGCTCGATCCGCCGATTGTCAATCCGATTGCCATGTTCCTGTCGGCCGTGATGTTGCTCGAGCATGTGGGCGAGAACGAGAAGGCTGGGCGCATTCGCGATGCGATTGCCGCCGTGGTGAAAGAAGGCAAAGTACGCACGTATGACATGATGCGCATCCCGGGCGGCGCGAAGGCGATCAGCCAGGGCGCGGCCAGCACGGTGCAGATGACGGATGCGGTTCTGGCGAGATTGAAACAAGCGATGAAGGCGGAGCCTGAGTGCGTCGCGGCTGGCGACGGCAAAAGGATTCGCTGATGGAAGGGATGCTATGAGTGCGGGGATTGAAACGCCGGCGAAACCGGCGGGCGAGGCGGGACACTGGGGTGCGGACATTCGCTCGGATGTGCATGTGCGGATTGAACCGTGTGAACGTGGGGGCATCGAGGTTGCACTCGAATCGCGGGTTAAGCCGTACTATGGCGAGTCCATCCGGCGGCAGAGTGAAGAGGTGCTTGAAGCTCTTGGCGTGAAGCACGCGCGAGTGGCGATCCACGATGAAGGGGCGTTGCCGTTTGTGATCGCGGCGCGGATTGAATCGTCGGCACGCCGCGCCGGACTGGGCGAGGGCACGCGCGTGCTTCCGGACAGGTTTCCGCTTCCGGAGCCTTCGGCGCGTGATCGCATGCGGCGGTCGCGGCTTTATGTTCCGGGCAGCGAGCCTAAGTATTTTATTAATGCCGGGCTGCATGGGGCGGACGCCATCATTCTCGATCTGGAAGACTCCGTACATCCCAACGAAAAGGATGCGGCGCGATTGCTGGTGCGCAACGCGCTGCGCGCCGTTGACTTTCTGGCGTGCGAGCGAATGGTTCGCATCAACCAGCTTCCGCTGGGACTGGAAGACCTGGAGGAGATCGTTCCCGAATCTCCCGACCTGATTCTCATTCCCAAGGTCGAGAGTGCGAGCCAGGTGATCGAGGCCAGTCAGAAAATCGCGGAGATCAAGGCAAATTACGGCATCACGCGTCCCATCTGGCTGATGCCGATTCTGGAGTCGGCGCTGGGAATAGAGAACGCTTACGAAATCGCGACGGTGACCCAAGAGATTGCGGCACTGACGATTGGATTGGAAGATTACACGGCGGACCTCGGCGTGGCGAAAACGGCAAGCGGTGCGGAGTCGCTGTTCGCGCGGCAACGCATGGTCAACGCAGCGCACGCCGCTGGCGTGCAGGCGATCGATTCGGTGTTTGGCGACGTGGGCGACGTGGAGGCCTTGCGCGTGTGGGCTCTGAATTCTCGCGCGATGGGATTTGAAGGCATGGGATGCGTGCATCCGGTGCAGATTGCGGTGATTCATCAGGCATTCGCGCCAACGCAGGCGGAGATTGAGAAGGCGCAGATGATCGTCGCGGCGTACCACGAGGCCGAGCAGAAAGGCCTGGGCGTGGTGAGTCTGGGATCGAAGATGATCGATGCGCCGGTGGTGCAGCGAGCCCTGAAGCTGATGGCGCGGGCACAAGCGATGGGACTGGTGCGCTGAAGGTTTCGAGTAGCGCTGGGGGGAGTTGGCATGGCGATTCTGGAAAAGACAGAGCTGGTTCTTAACGCCGCGGGGCGCATGGTCCCGGAGATCGCGAACGGACGTCCGCAAATTCCTTACCTGGGCGTCGGCAAGTACAAACCGGATGGAAACAAGGCTGCGCCGCCTATCCGGACGGCAGCCGATTATCCCGAGAGTGGGGACAAGCGCGTGGCAGACCTCGAAACCGCGCTGCGCAAATGCGGGCTGCGCGATGGCATGGTGATTTCGTCTCATCATCACCTGCGTGATGGCGACCGCGTTGCGTTGATGGCGCTGGAAGCGGCGGCAAGAATTGGCGTGAAGGATCTCATGTGGTTTCCCAGCGCATCGTTTCCTTCGCAGAAGAGCGCGATCGAACTGATGGCCTCCGGGGTGATTGAACACATCGAAGGCAGCATGAATGGACCGCTGGGCGACTACTGCACCCAAGGAAAAATGCGCGGCATGGGGGTTCTGCGCTCGCACGGCGGGCGCTGGCAGGCGATCCAAGACGGCGAAGTACACATCGATATTGCCGTGATCGCCGCGCCGACCGCGGACTCCTTTGGGAATTGTGACGGCTCGCATGGCAAGTCCGCCTGCGGCTCTCTGGGTTTTGCGTTGGCGGATTCCATCTATGCCGACCACGTCATCGCGGTTACCGACAACCTGGTTCCGTTCCCCTGCATTCCCTGGCAGATTCAGGGCAACAACGTCGACTACGTTGTGACGGTCGACTCGATCGGCGATCCGGCGAAGATTGTCTCCGGCACAACGCAGATCACGCGCTCACCCGACCGCCTGCGCATTGCCGAATTGGTGGCGCTCTTCCTGCGGGATGCCGGCATCCTGCGCAACGGCTTCTCCTTTCAGGCAGGCGCGGGCGGGATTGCGCTGGCTTTTGTCAGCTACCTCAAGCGCATGATGAAAGACGCAGGCGTGAAGGCGCGATTCGTTCGCGGCGGCTCGACTAAGTATCTGGTCGAACTACTGGAAGAAGGGCTCACCGACTACATTCTCGACGGGCAGACTTTTGATCTCAGCGGCGTGCAGTCGATGGCGAACAATCCGCGGCACGTGGCGACTTCTCCGTTCACTTCGTACAACTACCACGGGAAGGGAAACTTTGCGTCTCTGGTGGATGCGGTGGTGCTGGGCGCGACCGAGGTCGACGAAAACTTCAATGCCAATGTGGTCACGCACTCCGATGGACGTCTGCTGCACGGCATCGGCGGCTGGCAAAACTGTCTGGCAGCAGGGTGCACCATCCTGGCCGTGCCTTCGTTTCGAGACCGCATTCCGGTCATCGTCGATCAGGTGACCACGTTGTGCGGGCCGGGAGAATTGATCGATGTGGTCGTGACCGAGCGCGGCATCGCCATCAACCCGCGCCGCCAGGATCTGATGGATGCGGTCAAGGGCTCGAAGCTTCCGATCCGCCCGCTGCAGGAGATCAAGTCAGAAGTGGAGCGCATCTGTGGCGGCAAACCGCAACGGCTCAAACGCGGAGACCGGCCCGTTGCTGTCGTCAAGTGGGTCGACGGCACCGTGCTCGATAGTGTCTGGCAGGTTGTGTGAGGAACAGTGGGCCTGCCCGGGCCAACCAGGTTCGGATCAGATAGACAAACGCAGAAATAGACGGCGCGATTCATTTGCAGCACCTTCAATTTGGGTAAGGCGCGGCAGCTAGCCGACGCTCAGGGCTGCGCGTTCAGGACACTCTCTGCGACAAACAGGCGACTCGTGCTTGCTGTAGCAGCAGACTGGAAATGTACTCCTCCTCCGCTTCTTCAGAGGCGAACTTGTGGGAAGTTTCAAGTTTGGTGGACGCAAGCAGTACGTGAAACCAGCGCACGGCAACCACAGCCGCGAGCATCCATGCGAAGAACCAGGCCTCAATCAGTAGAATCATGGTCTTCCTCCACAGCCCCGCCGAAAGGCGGCACAGCCTGAGCTAGAGCTGATCCAACCCCCACGAAAGTGGGGTACCAGCAAAACTTTCGAACAGTATACAATATAGACCATAGAAGTACTAGACATTACGAGATCGGAGCTTCGGTTGGCTGTGATTTGGGGTAGGGCGAGATTAGTTCCTGAGAGATGAAACGAATTGCCGTTTGACGGCAGCGCGGTTTTGCGGCAGAGAGCTAATTCCCGCATCGTCTGCGGTTGACGATAGGTCTTGAAATTGCACGGTTGGTAGACACAGATCGATGTGGGAGTGCGAGATGGGAATGAATCGAACCAACGGAAGCAAACCAGGTTATCGCTTTACAGTAGCAATCATCGGCGGAGGATTCGCGGGCGCGACTCTCGCGGCGCAGGTGCTGCGGAGGTCAGGGGGCAGCATCTCGGTGGTTCTCGTGGAGAGGGGCGCGCGCGTCGGCCGGGGCGTGGCATACGGGACAGAATGCGGGCGGCACTTGCTGAATGTCCGGGCGCAGAACATGAGCGCTTACCCGGACGATCCTGAGCACTTCCTACGCTGGGCGCGGGATAAGCACGATCCCGGCGCGAAGCCCGGCGATTATCTTCCGCGCCAGGCGTACGGTCAGTACATCGCGTGGCTGCTGGAGCAAGAAAACGAACGTCATCCCGGCCGACTGGTGCATGTGCAAGATGAGGCTATCGCGCTGGACCGTGACCGCGAGCAGACGGAAATCCGCCTGCGCAGCGGGCAGAGTATCTTGGCTGGCAAGGTTGTGCTGGCTCTGGGCAATTTCCCTCCGGGCGATCCGCGCCTGCCGGGGAAGACGCCCCACAGCCAGCGGTATGTCTGCGATCCGTGGGCGAGCGGAGCATTGGGAGATGTCGCGAGGGCTGAGGACAAGGATAAGAATGTTCTGCTGGTCGGTTCCGGCCTTACCAGCGTGGACGTCGTCATCTCATTGCGGGAGCAGGGATTCCGTGGAACGATTCACATTCTTTCCCGCCGCGGCTTGCTGCCGCAAACGCACAAGGCGGCAGTTTCCTGGCCGCGATTCTGGGACGAGAGATCTCCCACAACCATCCGCGGACTGTTGCGGTTGATCCGAATGCAAGTCGAAGCTGCGGAAAGACTGGGCGGCGACTGGCGTGCCGTGATGGATTCCCTTCGTCCTTTGACCCAAGAAATCTGGCGGTCCCTGCCGCATCGGGAGCAGCGAAGGTTTCTTCGTCACGTCCGTCCCTATTGGGAAGTCCATCGTCACCGCGTAGCGCCGGAAATTGGCGCTGTGCTGGCATCGCAGATGGAAGCGAATCAGATTGAGCTCCACGCCGGCCGGATTACGGGCTATGGAGAGGACATTGACGGCGTCGACGTGACTTACCGCGAGCGCAAGAGCGGAGAACTGCAGAGACTGCGCGTCGACCACGTTATCAACTGCACCGGTCCCGAAGCGGATTGCCGCAGGATCGAGAATGCGCTGCTAACGAATCTTGTACGGCAGGAAATGGTTCGCCCCGATCCATTATTTCTGGGTCTGGATACCGCTCAGGATGGGGCCGTGATCAATGCCCGCGGCGAAGTTTCGGACTTTCTCTATACGCTGGGCCCGTCGCGCAAAGGGAGCCTGTGGGAGACGACAGCCGTACCCGAGATTCGGGTCCAGGCCTCGCAGACGGCAACGCTGCTGCTCGCCGGTTACGAGCGCAAGGGTCCCACGCCTGTTCGGAGCGAACCAGTCGCGGATTTGCATCGCGTGGTTCAGCCAGTTTTCTTCGGCAGGGAAGAGAAGCGGCCAACGACAATCCCCGAGGCTTAATCGGAACAAGGGGCAGGTATCCGCTGCAATCCTCGGCGGACGACTGCCCCTTGCCCTTTTTCAACGTCCGGCGGCCTAGCCCTCTGGAATGAGAGAGAGAGGCACCGGCTTTTTATCGGTTAACGTTTGCCCTCAACTGCGTGGCCGCGTCCATCGCGCACTTCGTTTCCTTTGAAGTGGGCGATCTTATCGACGTGCTTATTCGGATCGGGTTTCTCACCACGGGCTGGCCTGGGGCCGTTATAGCCGTGCTCGGGATGGAAACGGTTATTTACATGGCCGCGAAAACCTTCCGGGCCATGGAACCACGGACCGACGCCAATGAAAACGCCACCCGTGAACCACTCCGGGCCATAGTAGCCGTAGGGGGCGCAGTCGTATGGCGGAACGTCATAGTAACCGTAGGGACAATCAGGCGCAACTCCGATATCGACGCTGACCTGAGCCTGCGTTTTGGGTGCAGTTAGCGCGAAGCAGATTCCAGCGACGGCAACTAACAGAAACAACTTAAGTCCGTTCATAGATTATCCTCACCATCCGCGGGTCGGTTATCGGACCGCCCCTACGTTATTCACTGTAAGCACTAGATCAGCTCGTTTCGAGCCGCTCGTGCAGGCCAATACGATTCAGATTTCGAGCCAAGGGTTGACTCCACAAAACAGGACCAACGTCGTCTGCCTAACGTTGGCAACCGCACCAACGCAGTGGGTGCGCGGACTCTGAGGCTCGGCCCAAGAGCTCGCGGCTACGAATGAATCAGAAGACAACTCAGTGTCACAGTGATGGGTGACGAGAATCACTGATTCAAGTTATCGATCCGGGAGATAACCAATATCGTTCATCCGGGGCTTGCGGCCGGGCGGACGGGCTGTGGAACGACGGGATACGGGCGGAGACGAGAGAAACCGGCATCGCGCAACAATGCATTGATTCCTGATTCTTACCGGTGGGCAGCGCGCATCTCCCGGTTTTGTTCTCAGTTTTTCCCAGCCTCCTGCGGCTCCACGTAGAACACCATTCAGGTTCGAGAGAGTGTTTCTGGCCGAGATGTTCGCACGGTAATGCGGTACCCAGGAAGGCGCTCATGTCCAAGCACCCAACCATTGCAGAACACACGATTGCGGAACATCTGGAGGCGAGCGGAGTCTCGCGAAGAAGCTTCCTCCAGTTATGCGGCATGCTGATGGCGGCCGCGCCGATGGGATTGGCGCTTACCAGCAAAGGTTCCGTCTTGCAGGTGGCCGACGCGATCGGAAAAGCGAAACGGCCGTCGGTGATCTGGCTGCATTTCCAGGACTGCACGGGATGCACCGAGACGTTATTACGGACCTCGGCTCCCGACGTGGCTCACCTTATCCTCGATGTGATCTCCCTCGATTACCACGAAACCTTGATGGCTGCTTCTGGCGCGCAAGCCGAAGCGGCGTTGAGCAAAGCCATGGCCGACAACGCCGGCAAATATGTTCTGGTGGTGGAAGGCGCGATTCCGACTCGGGATGACGGGATCTACTACGAAATGGGCGGCAGGCCCGGCGTGCAGGTGTTGAGAGAAGTTGCCGCCCAAGCGGCTGCGGTGATCGCCATTGGCTCCTGTGCTTCCTGGGGCGGGATTCCGTCCGCAGACCCGAATCCTACTGGCGCCATGGGAGTGAACAACGTGGCATCGGGCAAACCGATCGTGAACCTTCCCGGCTGCCCGCCCAATCCGTATAACCTGCTCGGTGTTGTTCTGGAATACGTCGCCATGGGACGGCTGCCGGAGATGGATGAGTTCGGCCGCCCGAAGTTTGCCTACGAGCGCGTGATTCACGAGAATTGCCCGCGCCGAGCGCACTTTGATGCCGGCCGGTTTGCGGCGGCGTTCGGTGACGAAGGCCATCGCAAGGGCTGGTGCCTCTACAAACTTGGCTGCAAAGGGCCGATCACGCATGCCGCGTGTTCGGTGCGGCAATTCAATGAGATTCCCGGGGTATGGCCGATCGGAATCGGAGCTCCGTGCGTGGGTTGTACGGAGAAGGGCGTGGTTTGGCGAATGGGTACGTTTGAAACCGTGCCGATTCATCTGGCAACTCCTCCCGACACGTATCCGCCAATTTACAGTCCTGCTGGACAAATCAAAGTGGGTGCGGCGGTGTTGGTAGGAGCAATTGCGGGTGCGGTCGGCGGCGCTACGTGGGTGGCCTCCCAGCGTTTCCAGAGCAGCGCCGAGGCTGGCATCGAACGAGTCATCGTGGATCGCAAGCACGCGGAAGAGCTCAAAGAGACGGCGGAGAAGCAAATCCCTAAGAAAGAGGACTGATGTGGCCATCACTCGGCGAGAACTGTTCACCACCATCGCCAAGGCCGGAGTGCCGGCTGCCGTGGCGCTCACCGTCGGCTCGAAGGCCCTGCAGGCGGAGGAAATCCCCATCCCCGGCGCCGCGGTCGGATTACTCTATGACGCCAGCATTTGCATCGGCTGCAAGGCTTGCGTGGCAGCCTGCGCCGAAGCCAACGACACGCCGCCCGATACGCGCGGCGACTCACTGCATCAAGCGCCTTCCGACCTCAACGATCTCACCCGCAACATCATCAAGCTGTATAAGCCGGAAGACGGCTCCGCTTTTTCGTTTGTGAAGCGCCAGTGCATGCACTGTCTGGATCCCGCTTGTGCTGCCGGTTGTCCCTTCCAGGCGCTGCATAAGGATCCGGAGACGGGCATTGTGAGTTGGACGGCCGACAAATGTATTGGTTGCCGCTACTGCACCATCACGTGTCCGTATCACATCCCGCGTTTCCAATGGCAGGGATACAACCCGCGCGTAACGAAGTGCGAATTGTGCAGCCACCGGCTGGAGAAAGGGCTTAAGCCGGGATGTACCAGCGTGTGTCCCACGGGCGCCGTGATTTTCGGTCCGCGCACCGTCTTGCTCTCGGAGGCCCACGAGCGCATCAAGAATAATCCCGGCCGCTACTATCAGAGCCGCGTGTACGGAGAAATCGATAACGGCGGCACGCAATCACTCTATTTGTCTCGCGTCGCCTTCGAAAAACTCGGCTTGCCGGAGCTGGGACCGGAGTCGGTGCCGGCCAGAACCTTGCGTTGGCAGCGACGCCTTTATCAGTACTTCGCGCTGCCGGCGCTGTTGTATGCCGGCCTGGTGCAGGTGATTCGTAAGAGCCTGGCGGGCCACGAGCAGGAAGCGCATGAACGCGAGAGAGAAACTGGTTTGAGGGCGCAACTATGAGCACGGCAAGCATGAGAAACGCGCCAGACAGGCTACGTTACGCTCGCTGGGAGCGGGCGGTGCCCGTGTACGGGTTCCCGGTGGTGAACCGTTTTTTTCTTGTGCTGGTGGCCATGACTCTGCTGGCGTTTCTGTTGACCGCCTACCGCGAACTGGCGGGGCTGGGTCCGGTCAGCGGCATGAACGACGCCTACGGCTGGGGCATCTGGAAGACCTTCAACGTGATGGTGCTCACGGCGTTGGGTTCGGGCGCATTCGCGGTGGGAATTGCCGCGTGGGTGTTTCGGCGCAAGCGGCTGCACGCATTGATGCGCATGGCCCTGCTCACCAGCTTCCTGGCTTACGCCTGCGGTCTGCTTCTGCTGGGCATCGATGCCGGCCGTCCGTGGAACTTCTATTGGATCGTTTTTCCGTGGAAGTGGAACATGCACTCGCCGCTGGCGGAGGTTGCGATCTGCATGTCGATCTACGCCATGATTCCTCTCGCGGTCGAGAACATTCCTCCCGTGTTGGAGCGACTGTGGTACTTCGACTCGCGCTTGCGGCCTGGGGTGGAGCGGTTCGAACGCGGTCTGCATAAGTTTTTTCCCTGGATCATTGCAGCGGCTTACCTGTTGCCGGGCATGCACCAATCGTCATTGGGTGCATTGATGCTGCTGGCGGGAGCACGAGTCCATCCCTTGTGGCAGACGCCGTGGCTACCGCTGCTCTATCTGGGCGCGGCCACTTTCATGTCGTTCGGGTGCGTTGCCGGAACCACGATGTTGTGTTGCCTGGTATGGAAGCGGGCGATGGACATGGAAGTTCTTGACGAAGCCGCACGCATCACCGCGTGGCTGATCTTCGGATGGCTTGCGCTGCGCCTGCTGGATATCGTTTTCCGGGGAGTGCTGGGTACGGCCTTCCACTTGGATCGCTTTGCGGGCGTGTTCTGGCTGGAGATGTTGCTGGTTTTGATCGGCGGCTGGATGCTTCGCAGTTCTTTGAGGACGCACGAAACGCGAACCATGTTCCTGGGCTACATCCTCAGCTCTCTGGGAGGCATGATTTACCGCTTCAGCCCCACGACGCTGGCTTTCCGGCCAAACCCTGAGTCGCTCTATTTTCCCTCCGCCATCGAAGTCCTGGTATCTCTTGGTTTCATTTGCATGGGCATCGCGGGATTTCTTTTAGTGGTGAAGCGATTTGGCATTCTTCCGGCTCCTCTTCAAGAATGGCACGACATGGCGAGCTACTTCCGGTTCCGCAGGCCGTACATTCGCTGGACTGGATATTTCAAGCACGGATACTACGGCGAAAACGAACCTGAGGTAACAGACTCCGACTAACAGCAGGCCCTATGGCGAAACGAATCACAATTGACCCTATCACCAGAATTGAAGGCCACCTTCGCATCGACGTCGAAGTCGACAACAATGCGGTCAGCAATGCGTGGGCTTCCTGCACCATGTGGCGCGGCATCGAGACGATTCTGCGCGGCCGCGACCCGCGCGACGCATGGCTTTTTACCCAGCGTTTCTGCGGGGTGTGCACCACGGTGCACGCCATGGCCAGCGTGCGCGCGGTGGAAGACGCCTTGAAGCTGGAAGTGCCGCTGAACGCACAGTACATTCGCAACCTCATCCTGATTGCGCACGCGTTGCACGATCACATCGTGCACTTCTATCAGTTGTCCGCGCTGGACTGGGTGGACATCATGGAGATTCCCAAGGCCGATCCGACCGCGACCGCAAAATTGGCGGATAGCCTGTCTCCTTGGACGCGCAATTCGCGCAACGAGTTCAAAGCCGCGCAGGACCGGGTGAATGCCGTTGCGAGCAGCGGCCAGCTCGGGATTTTCATGAACGGTTATTGGGGCCATCCTGCGATGCGGCTCTCGCCTGAAGTGAACCTGCTGGCGTTCTCGCATTACGTGCAGGCGTTGGAGTATCAGCGCAAAGCTTTGCAGGTAGTTGGAATCCTGGGATCGAAGACGCCGCACATTCAAAACCTGACGGTGGGAGGCGTGGCCAACGCGATCGACCTGGACAGCGCCAGCGCCCTGAATATGGATCGCCTGGAAATGATCCGCGTGCTGCTGGATGAGGTTGTGCAGTTCATCAACCAGGTCTACTTTGTCGACGTCTGCGCCGTCGCTGCCATGTACGCCGACTGGTTCAAGATTGGCAGCGGGGTGAAGAACTATCTTGCTGTCCCCGATTTGCCGCTGGACAGTGCGGGCACGGCCTACGATCTGCCCGGCGGCACCATCATGAATGGAAACATCGCCGGTGTGCATCCCTACAAGACTGCATCGGACAAGGAGTTTCGCGATGCGGTCAGCGAAGACGTAGCGCACGCTTACTATCACGGTGAAAAAGCTCTGCATCCCTGGGTTGGAGAAACCGAACCCGATTTCACGGGCTGGAACGGAGAGCAGAAATACTCCTGGGTGAAGGCGCCGCGCTTCAATGGACAACCGATGCAGGTTGGGCCGTTGGCGCAGGTTCTCGTCGGTTATGCGCAGGGGCATCCGCTGACTCAGAAGCATACGAATCTCGCCATCAGCAAGGTGCAAGCCATCGGCGGCGTTCGCGTGACTCCGGACATGCTGCACTCCACGTTGGGACGCCACGCCGCGCGGGCGATTCGGGCCTCGATGCTGGCGGAGCTGGCGCAGAAACATCTGCAGCTTTTGACCGACAACATCGCGAAGGGGGATTACACGGTCCACAACCAGCCGGTGTTTCCTGGACACGAAATAGAAGGCGTTGGAACTCACGAGGCGCCGCGCGGCACGCTGTCTCACTGGATCGTAATCAAGGACGAAAAAATCAAAAACTACCAGGCGGTTGTGCCTTCAACCTGGAACGCCAGCCCGCGCGATGCTTCCGGCGCGCACGGTCCGTACGAAGCCTAGCTGCTGCACACGCCACTCGCCCAGCCTGAAGAACCGCTGGAGGTCTTGCGGACTATACACTCCTTCGATCCGTGCATGGCGTGCGCCTGCCACACGTTCGACCCGTCGGGTCGACGGATTGCCAAAGTGAAGGTGCTGTGAACAACATCATGATCGGCGGGATCGGGAATGTTTTACTGGGCGATGACGGCGTCGGGCCGTATGTTGCGCGGCTTCTGGACGCTCGCTATGAGTTTGAAACTGGCGTTGAAGTCGCCGACCTGGGGACCCCGGCTCTTGACCTGATCGATCAGATCTCAGGAAGAGACGCCGTCATCCTGATCGACTCCGTCGATAGTGACGCTACCGAAGCGTCGCCGGGAGCGGTGCTGCTCTACCGCAAAGCGGATATTATGCGGCACCGTCCCGCCGTGCGCATGGATCCTCACTCGCCTGCGCTGGTTGACGCGCTGCTCAGTGCCGACCTGTTCGGAATCGCGCCCGCCGACGTGCTGCTCGTGGGAGTTGCGGCGGAGTCTTACAATGCGGGTTGCAGCTTGAGCAATCCGGTGAAAGCATCGTTGGATCGCGTGGTCGGGGCAGTCCTGAGGGAACTGGAGCGTTTGGGTATTGCGTACCGGCGCAGGGAACATCCCGGCGATCTCGGAATTTGGTGGACTGCTGACGAAAAGATAGAACCTTCTGTGGCCACCCAGGTGCAACCACCGTTTGCCTAAGACCGCCTTACCTGTTCCATGCGTGCATTCGCGGCGTCCATCGGCGGACATTCCTGCAGTACTCCTCGTACTGCTCGCCGAAGATCTTTCTTAGGTGCGGCTCTTCGTACAGCAATACAAATAAAACGACGGCCAGGATTGCGACGCCCGCCATGGTGAGTGCAGCTTGGTTTGCATGTCCGAATATTACCCACAGCCCGGCCCATCCCACGAAGAACCCCAGGTACATCGGGTTTCGCACGTAGCGGTAGAACCCCACGACTACGAGCCTTATCGGCGGAACAATCGGCGCCGGCGTTCCGTGTCCGGTCCATCCGAAGTCCCATATACAGCGCAGCGCCACTGCGAAGCCAAGCACCGAAGGCACGGCGGCAATCCAGCGCCAGCGCGCCGTCCCTGTTAGGTCCACGTTGAAGCCCAGCCAGATGGGCAACAGCCAGAACCACAGCGAAAGGAACGCTGCGCCCACCGCCAGAGAAGCGACAGTGGCCGGCCAACGTGCAAAACGATCTGAGTCTTCTTCAATTTCAGTCTGCGCGTTCGTCATAAATACCTCCACCAAGTCGAAGTATGAGCCTGAGCGGTGACGTTACGCATCCTCTACGGTTGCATCGTTGCTGCCGCTACCAACGCCTGCCCCAGGCTCAAACCGCCATCTCCCGATGGGACTTCTTTCTGTACGAACACCTCGAATCCAACATCGGAAAGCCGTGTCTCGAGCCGCTGCGACAGGTAGAGATTGTGAAACGTCCCGCCACTTAGACATACGCGGCGGAGAGTGGTTTGGTTACACAGAAGCGTTGCCAGTTGGACGAACCCTTCGACCAACCCGTTGTGAAATCGCCGGCTGATCGCAGCTGCGGGAAGATTGTTGCCGAGATCATTGAGCAGAGACACAAACAGCGGTCGAGTACCGATGATCCAGCCAGGACCGTTTGGCAGCAACTCCAGGGGATATCCAGTTTCATCCTCCGATTCCGAGATGGCCATTTCCAGTTCGATGGCTGCCTGGGCCTCGTAATTGACCTGTTGACGGATTCCGACTAACGCCGACACCGCATCGAACAGACGCCCGCAACTGGACGTGAGAGGCGAATTCACGCTTTGCTCGATCATGCGCAGGAGGAGATCGACTTTTGCCTGATTGAGTTGGCGCACAAACGGGATGTCGAACTTCAGCAACTCCGACTTCAGAAACTCAGGCCGGAAATGATGGGCCAAGTAGCTGACCGCCATGCGCCACGGTTCGCGGATCGCCGCTTCTCCTCCAGGCAATGGCACATATTCAAAATGGGCGGCACGTTCGAAGTCTTTATAGCCAGCGATAAGAACTTCTCCGCCCCAGATGTGACCGTCGGTGCCGTAACCGGTCCCATCCAGTGCGAAGCCGATTACGCGGCCTTCCAGGTGATTCTCCGCCATGCAACTCGCAATGTGTGCGTGGTGATGCTGCACTCCAACCAGCTTGACTCCAGTCTGTTGCAACGCCCACTTGGTAGAAAAGTAGTTGGGGTGCAAGTCGTAGGCAATGATCTCCGGACGGATTTCCAGAATCCGCTCCAGATGCTCGACCGCTTCGTGGAAGAAACCGTAACTTTCCACGTTCTCCAAGTCTCCGATATGCTGGCTCAAAAAAGCGTTCTTATCTTTGGTGAGACAGATGGTGTTCTTGAGTTCGCCGCCCACGGCCAGCACCGAAGGCTGATTGTCCTTTAAGAAAACCGGCACCGGGACAAATCCTCGCGAACGCCGCAACTGTCGCGCGATGCCACCTGCAACTCGCACCACGGAATCATCGCAGCGCAGCAAAATGTCCCGGTTATGCACCAGGAAGTGGTCGGCGAGGCCGTCCAGTCGATTGACCGCTTCCCGATTGTCAATTGCGATCGGCTCCTCGCTCAGATTGCCGCTCGTCATCACCAACGCCTTGAACCCTCCTTCCGCGAGAAGCAGGTAATGAAGTGGAGTGTACGGTAGAAATATTCCAAGGTAACGGTTGAAGGGTGCGACTTGATCGGAAATTATGCTGGGCTTCTTTTTCAGCAGAACGATGGGCCGCTGCATCGACTGTAGGATAGTCCGCGCAGGGCCGTCCAATTCGCAGACCTCCTCTGCAACCTGTAGATCCGGAACCATCACCGCGAACGGCTTCTCGACCCGGTGCTTGCGCTGGCGCAGCAAAGCTACTGCGGCGGGATTGGTCGCATCGACCGCCAAATGGAATCCACCCAGTCCCTTTAGCGCAACCACCAGCCCTGATTGCAAGAGCAACGCGGCTTCGGCGATCGGATCTCGGCATTCGAGTTTCCGTCCAGACTTATCCCAGAGTTCTGCTCGTGGTCCACACTCCCAGCAGGCATTAGGCTGGGCGTGAAAGCGGCGGTCCAGCGGATTCTCGTATTCCGCAAGGCAGGCCGGGCACATGGGGAAAACCGCCATCGACGTGCTGGGCCGGTCGTAAGGAATATCGCGAATGATGGTGAAGCGCGGCCCGCAATTCGTGCAATTGATGAACGGATAACGATAACGCCGGTCATTCAGATCAAACATTTCAGCCAGGCAGTCCGCGCACACCGCAACGTCCGGAGAAATGAGGGTGCGAACTTCTTCTCCCTCGTGACTGTCAACGATGCGGAATTCCTGATCGCCGTTGCACGGCACGTCATGAACAGCGAGGCAGGTGATCCGCGCCAGAGGCGGCGCTTCGGCGGGCAGGTGCTCGACAAAATCCTGAACGGTTTCTGCCGGGCCCTGTATCTCGATGGTTACTCCGGCAGGTGTATTGCGAATCGTGCCTTTAAGGTGCCTGCCGGTCGCCAGACGATAGACGTACGGCCGGAATCCAACTCCTTGCACAATGCCGGAGACTTCGATCTGGCGGCGAACCTCCATACCTCATCAGCTCACAGTCTCCTGCACCAACGGCTTGTGTGCGCCGCGTCGTTGCGCCAGCCACGTCATCCACTCCTGCAAACCGTTGCCGGTCAGGCAAGACACTTTCACAATCTCCATCCCCGGATGCACCTTGCGGGCATTCTCCGCCGCAGCATTGATGTCGAACGGGACGTAGGGAAGCAGGTCAATCTTGTTCAGCACTAGTAGATCGGCTTTGAAGAATATGGAAGGATATTTCAGCGGCTTGTCTTCGCCTTCGGTGACGCTCAACACCACGATCTTGGCCGCCTCGCCGAGATCATAACTCGCGGGACAAACCAGGTTGCCGACGTTTTCAATCAGCAGAAGATCCAGGTCGTCGAGATTCCAATCCGCCAGATGACGTTCGATCATGCGAGCATCCAGGTGGCAAGTGCCGCCGGTTGTGATTTGTTTTACCGGGAACCCAAATCGCTTCAGGCGGTTCGCATCGTTCTCCGTCTGAATATCGCCGGTCAACACCGCCACGCGATCGGGGCGCGGCAAAGTTTCGAGGGTGCGCTCCAGAAGACTGGTCTTGCCGGAACCGGGAGAACTGATTAGGTTCAGACAAAGAATACCGTGCTCTTGAAATCGGGCGCGCAGTTCAGCCGCAATGCGGTCGTTCTCACTGAGAACTTTTCGCTCCAACGGTACTCGATCCATATTCTTCCACCTCCAGGTAGGCCAACTCCAACTCATCTCCACTAATACATGTGGTTTCCAGGCTCGCGCATTGCGGGCAACGAGAGTCGTAGTCGTGTACAACAAAATCACGTCCGCACGCCTGACAACGATGGCGGCGGGGACAAACCTCGATCTCAAGCTCAAGCGACTTCAGATCGGTATCGAGAATGATCGCTTCAAAACAGAAGCGTAGAGCCTCCTGATCGATCGCCGCCATTTCGCCAATCCGGACGCCGACCTTGCACGGATATGTTCCGGGATGGAGGCTCATCTCGGTTCTGACCGCGTCCAGCACCGAATTTGCGATTCCCAGTTCGTGCATATTGTCTTAGCAGATGCGAGGCAATTGATCACCGGAAAGCATGTCCACGATGCGCGTGGTCCCCAATGGCGTTCGCATGGTCACCAGTCCAGGATTCTCTTTCTTTACCGTGCCAATGATCTGCGCCTCCGCTCCCAGCGGATGACGCCGCATCGCTTGCAGCACCGCTTCCGCCGCCTCGGGTGCCACGATTGCGATCAACTTGCCCTCATTCGCGACATATAGAGGATCGAGCCCCAACAACTCGCATGCTCCGCAAACCTGCTCGTGAATCGGCAGCGAACTTTCTTCCAGTTCGATTCCGACGCGCGATTGCTGCGCGATTTCGTTCAGCGTGCTGGAGACGCCGCCTCGCGTCGGGTCGCGCATGCAGCGAATGTCGGGAGTTCCTATGGAAGCCACGCGAAGCATCTCAGCCACCAGCGTGTGCAAGGCGGCACTGTCGCTTTCGATTTGAGTCTCGAATTCCAGTCCTTCGCGTTGGGCCAGAATCGCAATGCCGTGATCGCCGATTGAACCGCTCAGCAGCACCTTATCGCCGGGACGCGCCCGGTCGGCGGAAAGTTCGAGTCCCTCCGGCACCAGCCCGATTCCTGTCGTGTTGATGAACAGCCCGTCGCCCTTGCCCTTTTCGACGACCTTGGTATCGCCAGTAACAATCTGCACGCCCGCTTCTGCTGCCGCCCGCTGCAGCGAATTCACCACGCGCCGAAGTTCCTCCATCGAGAAGCCTTCTTCGATAATGAAGGCAGCGCTCAAGAACAGCGGCGTTGCCCCGCCCATTGCCAAATCGTTCACCGTACCGTGAACCGCGAGGGAGCCGATGTCACCGCCCGGAAAGAACAGCGGCTTGACCACGAAAGAATCGGTGGTGATGGCAAGACGCTGGCCGTTCACATTTACGATGGCCTGATCATCCAAACGCGCCAGCACCGGATTCTGAAACGCAGGCAGAAAGACATCGCGAATCAACGCGGCACTCAACTTGCCACCGCTGCCGTGTCCCAAAAGAATTGTGTCTTTAGCGGGGAGCGGGGCGGGGCAACTGAGTTCCACGTTTATTTCGACGCGGGTTTTCGTTGACATGCCGCTCTCCTAACTCGCGACCGAATGCCGCCGATAGTGATAATAGGCGGCGCATGCCCCTTCATTCGAGACCATGGGCGCGCCCAATGGATTTTCCGGCGTACACCTCTTGCCAAACGCCGGACAATCCGTCGGTTTCTTCAATCCCTGCAAAACCTGTGCGCTGATGCACTCGGCGGGCTCGTCCACTGCAAGCTCGCCCAAATCAAAGGCTCGGTCGGCGTCATAAGCGGCGTACTCCTCGCGCAAGCGCAGGCCACTCTGTGGGATCGGGCCAATCCCGCGCCACTTCTGGTCTGCTACTTCAAATACCTCGGCCATGATCTGCTGGGCGGGCAGGTTTCCCTGGTAGCTCACCGATCGCACATACTGGTTCTCCAGCTTCGCTTCTCCGGCCTCCAGCTGCCGCACCAGCATGAGCACGGCTTCCAAAATATCCACCGGTTCGAATCCCCCGACCACAATCGGTACGCGAAAATCACGAACCAGATCCTCATACTCTTTACATCCCACCACGGTGCAAACATGTCCCGGCGCAATGAAAGCCTGCACCCGGTTGCTGCTGGAAGCCATCAAGGCGCGGATCGCCGGCGGCACCAGCACGTGTGAAACCAGCATAAAGAAGTTCGTGAGGCCTTCGCGCTTGGCTTGCCACGCGGCCATCGCGTTCGCGGGAGCTGTGGTCTCGAAGCCAATCGCCAGAAACACGACTTTGCGCTCAGGATTCGAGCGCGCGATCTTCACCGCCTCAGTCGGCGAGTAAGCGATGCGAACGTCCGCCCCCTGGGCCTTGGCGCGAAACAGATCGGAACGCGATCCAGGCACGCGCAGCATGTCTCCGTAGGACACCAGGATGACATTCGGATGCAGCGCTAACCGGATGGCTTTGTCCACCGTTTCCAGCGGCGTGACGCAGACCGGACATCCCGGACCATGCACCAGTTCGATGCCGCGGGGCAGCAACTCGTCGATGCCATAGCGCATGATGGTGTGGGTTTGGCCGCCACAGATCTCCATCAGCACCCAGGGCCGGGTGGTGCACTGGCTAATCTCAGCCGCCAGGGCTAGCGCAATGCGCTGATCGCGGTATTCGTCAAGATACTTCATCGTGTGAACCCAGCACGCAAACCCACTGGAACAACTCTAACCACCGGCGAACCGTCTATCGGTGACAAAGATCACACCCGGATGTGAACCAGGAGAAAAAGGAAACTCCAGCTAACCCCAACCCCAGGCGCAGTCCGGCAGGCCTTCCAGCAGGACGGGCGAACGTTACGGTTCCGCGGGCGGCAATTCCGCTTCCAGCGCTCCCATCTCTTGCAGCAGCTTGTACGTGCGCTCCGCTTCGAGCGCGTCCACACGGCTAATGGCGAAGCCAACGTGGACCATCACATAGTCGCCCAGACCGGCCTCGGGCACAAAGCTCAGGGATACCTGGCGCACGATCCCGCCGAACTGCACGCGGGCCGCGCGCAGAGGCCCAAGTTCTTGAATTTCGAGGATTTTCCCCGGTATGGCAAGGCACACGGCAGCTCTCCCCACAATCAGTACAATACTACTCGGAGGCGCGATCTGTGACGAGCGACACGCGTCGGTGTGACGACTCACACACACGGGCTGCCATCGCCGCAGACAAGGGGAACCACGGGCGCGCCTTTTGGGTGTGAGAAAGACAGGCGATCTTCGCTTGTGAGATATTGCCAACTGCGGCAACGCCACACAGCTTGTGACACCCCTAACCATCTTCGGTCTGTTCGCAGTGACAGCCATGCTGGTCTGTTACGCCCTCGAAGCGCGCAGCCGATGGTTCATTCTGGCCTTTGCCGGATCATGCCTGCTCGGCTCGATTTATGGCTTTCTGCAAGGTGCGTGGCCGTTCGGATTGGTTGAGGCCGTGTGGTCTGTGGTCGCAATACGGCGCTGGGCGGTCGCGGCACGTCCAAAGTAGTCCACTGCCGGTTTTAGCAGAACGACTATTCCGCCGCAGTTCATTTCTCGCGACGCAATTCTTCCAGCATCTTAGGATCGATATTGCCGCCGCTGATGATGGCGACGTTTAGCTTTGTCCGCGGGAGCTGGGCGCCGTGGAAAAAGAAGCCAGCCGTGGCCACGGCTCCGCTGGGCTCGGCCACTGTCTTGGGATTTGCCGCCAGCAGTTTCACCGCTTCCCGAATCTCATCTTCGGTTACGGTAACGATGTCGTCGACGTAGCGCCGCATGTGCTCAAAGTTGATTGGCCCAATGCTTTGCGTGCGCAGCCCGTCGGCGATGGTGCGTGAAACCTCGGCGGCAGGGAAGTGAACGATCTTTCCCGCGCGCAAGCTGGCCTGCGCATCGCCCGCCAGTTCCGGCTCCACGCCGATTACCTTCACCGACGGCTTGCTCAACTTAATCGCCGCCGCCACCCCGCTGATCATGCCTCCGCCGCCTACCGGCGCGAGAACAGTTTCCACCTCGGGCAAGTCTTCCAGAATCTCCAATCCCATCGTGCCCTGACCAGCGATGATCTGCTCATCGTTGTATGGAGGCACCATCACGTATCCATGCTGCGCCGCCAGTTCTTCGGCCTTGAGCTGGCGCTCCGTGCTGCCCGGTCCTACGAAGACGATCTCCGCTCCCAGCGCCGCCGTGGCTTCGCGCTTGATCGCCGGAGCGTTGTCCGGCATGACGATGACCGCCTTCACTCCCAGCGCCCGCGCCGCATAGGCTACACCCTGCGCGTGGTTGCCGCTGGAATAGGAAATGACTCCGCGCCTGCGGTCTTGCTCCAAAAGGGATGCAATCTTGTTGTAAGCTCCGCGAAGTTTGAAGGCGCCGATGGGCTGCTGGTTCTCGGGCTTAAGGTAGAGTCGGCGGAAGTCGGAATCTGGATAACGGAACTCGATCAGGCGAGTGCGGGTGGCGACACCGCGCAGCCGGGATTGTGCTTCTTGGATATCTGCGAGGCTGACCATGGGCATAACCTTCCAATGTACCATTGGCCGCACTGAGAGCCCGCCTTGACATCATGATGTCTTATGCATTAGCATCATGATGTGCGCACCACTCTCACTCTCGATGAGGACGTCGCGGCCCTGTTGAATAGGGAAGTCCGGAAGACCGGGGAACCGTTCAAGCAGGTGGTGAACCGCTACCTGCGCCTGGGGTTGACGACGAAACAGCCTCCGCGGAAGCCGTTCAAGGTGACACCCATCAATCTGGGGCTCCCTGACTTCGACAAAGTGGAGGAATTACTCGAGTACCTCGAAGGCCCTGACTACCGGTGATCGTACTCGACGCGAACCTTCTCATCTACTCGTACAACAGCGGTTCGTCTCATCACGCGGGTGCGCGCGCATGGCTCGAGAATACGCTGTCGAGCATTGAGGTGGTCGGACTGCCCTGGCAGGCAGTTTCTGCCTTCCTGCGGGTTATGACCAATCCCAAGTTGCCTGCCGAACGCTTTGATCTGGAGCAAGCGGCGCGGATCGTCGACCTCTGGTTGGCGCATCCCAACGTGCAGGTTCTGACGCCCGGTGCCGGTTACTGGCCGTTGTTTCGGCGGATGGTGATCGAAGGGCGGGCCGCGGGTCCTCGAGTGAGCGATGCCGAGATCGCGGCACTTACAATGGAATACGGTGGCGTGCTGTATACGGCGGACCGGGACTTCGCGCGGTTTCCGGGGCTGAGGTGGGAGAATCCGCTGAGCTAAGGCTTGAGCCATCCCGCCTTGTCGGCTTCCAGACGCGCCCGCAGCCCGTCCCCCGGTAGACCTTCGCCCCGGTCGAGTTGGGCCAGACCGCGTTCGATCTTGGCGTTGATGGCTTCCTTGTTTTCCAGAAGCCAAGCCTCGCGCTCGCGTTGTATTTCCATCGCAAAGGCCTCAGGGTTCCCGCGTCCACTCGGTGGTAATCCTTCCACCCACTATTGGCCACCGGGCTATTCGGACGAACGGAACCATTGCGAGAGACGCGATGTTAAATGGGTATTCCGGTTCGGGGTGGAGGACGCCGTACACCTCACCCCTGTTAGCCGCGATCAGCAGAATCGCTGATATGTTTTGCCGACACGCCACGACACGTCCGTCTGGGTCCAGCCTTATAAACACGGACTGCCCAAGGTCTGTATATTGGGTCGTGTCCTCTACGCAATTTCCGATCTCCTCCCTCCAGTGGGTGTCGGAAACGAGGGCACGCTCAGCCGCTGCAAAGTCGAACAGCAAAGACGCTCCGAAATGGGTGGACACGATTGCGAGAACCCGAGGCATCGGGTGATCCGCTAGCTGCCGATTCTTTGCCTTTGCTTTGTTGCAGATATTCTTCGTAAGGACTCCGAACGCGCATCCACCGGGCCCTTTCGGCCACTCATTCGGGATGTTGGATCGCTCGCTGACGGCCTCCAGACTCAGCGCTGTAGCCTCAACAACGAAGCGGTCCCCAGGAGGCTGATTGAGTGACCCGCCCCGCTGGCTATAGCAGATGAAATCTGCACCGCCGGTTCCGACCCGGTCGTGAATTTCCGGCCGGACACCCAGAGTCTGAAGCATCTGGAACACAAGCGCTTCGGCAATCGATGCTTCGGGGTCAGACTCCCGAGCGCGGTCGAACCGGCCTGCATTTTTGGGATGCTTGAGACGCAAGTAGTCCGAGTAGGAGTTCAACACACCTTCGAAGCCCGTGACCAGAGGTTCCGTGATCAGCTGCATATTGCCCGCCCGGTACCTCCGAGGGCTTGCAATAGCGTGCTAGGCGTTTTACCCTCCCCAATTAGCTCGCCAAGTTCCGCTACGCTTGTCACTTCCTTGCTTTTGACCTTTCTGCCAACCTCAATTTCAAAACGCACATTGCGCTCATGTGGTAGAAGCCAGGCAGCCAAGATGGTGTGGAGTACCAAGCGGGAGGAGTTGGGATAGCTCTGCCCCTTGAAAAACCAGCCCAACCACTCATTCGCTTCCGGCTCTAGTTTCCGCCGGAATTCCTCTTGTTGATCGGGCCTCGGATCGTTCAACCTAGGAACGAGAAAAATGCTCACCAAGAGTCTCATGTAGCTACCTTAACAGGATAGCGGGGGGATTAGAAAGGAGTGATTTGACTGATCGGCCGGCACTCACGGCGCGTCTCCTACCGCCTTTCGCGGAGGAGATCCACGGCCTTGTCTAGCTTGCGTTCTATGCGTTTCAATCTGCGTTCCGTCTTCTCTGAGTGCTCCCACGCGTACCCCCAGATGGCGAACGCGATGAAACCGAGGACAAGCTCGACGACCTCGCGGTGCGGGGGGCGCTAGGCAAAAAACAACGCCCGTATCGCCGCGACTAGGCCGCCGACAACAACGATGCTGATGAGTCCTATGGAGCGCCCGCTCAAGCCACCTACGTCATCGAGTTCGTCCATAGTCAGCCACGGAGCTTTCCGCTCTTGACTAGGTCCGCCTTCACCTTTGCGAGCGAGACTCGCTTTTCATGCCGTCGAGAACGGGAAATCAGCACGTCCTCTAAGTCTTCCCAGAGGGCCTTGTGCTTCTTGAGGTCGATTACGACCGCCGTCTTTTGGCCCGCTTCGTCGGTGGGATTTCTCCTTCGCAAATAGTAATACCGAGAAGCTAAATCTCCAGAATCACCGGCATAATCAGCGGACGCTTCTGCGTTTGCCTGGAAATATAACGCTTCAAATCTGCGCGGATCTTTTCCTTGATGACGCCGTAATCGGTTTTTTCTTCTTCGCTGGAGTGCGCCAACGTATCTTCGACGATGCGCCGGGCCCCGTCCAGCAAGCCGTCTTCTCCAGGGTTGAAGCCGCGAGTGACGATCTCCGGCGCAGTTTCCACGCGGCCGGTTAGCTTGTTGATGGCGATGATGGGCAGCACGATGCCGTCTTCGCTCAAGTGCCGCCGGTCTTTAATAATTAAATCCTCAACCACGTCGGTGCGCGAACCGGAATCGATGCACACGCGGCCCACGTTGACTTTTCCGGCTTTGCGGGCGTTGTGCTCGTCGATCTCGAGAACGTCACCGCTTTCAATCAGCATCACTTTGCCCACCGAGCTATGCATCGCGCCGGCCATTTCCGCGTGCAGTTTCAATTGCCGGTACTCGCCGTGGATGGGAATGAAGTACTTCGGCTTCACCAGGTTGATGATCAGCTTCAGTTCATCCTGGCTGGCGTGCCCGCTGACGTGGACCGGCGGCGAAGTGCCGTCTTCATAAATCACGTACGCCTCGCGGCGGAACAGGTGGTCGATCATCCGGTAAATCGTTTTCTCGTTGCCGGGGATGATGCGCGACGAGAGCATGACCGTGTCGCCCTTTTCGATCTTGGCGTGCTTGTGGTTGTCCACCGCCGCGCGCGACAGCGCCGACATGGGCTCGCCCTGGGTTCCGCTGATCATCACGCAAACTTTTTCCGGCGGGAAATTCTTCATGTCGCCGGGATTGATCACGAGCCCATCGGGAATCTCCAGGTAGCCCAAGTCTTCGGCAATCTCCGCGGAGTTGTTCATCGATCGCCCGATGAATGCCACCTTGCGTCCGTGCTGGTGCGCCAGTTCCACCGCTAACCGAATGCGATGGATGGAAGAAGAGAAGCACGAAATGAACAGCCGCCGCTGCGTGTGTGCGAAAACTTCATCAAATTTGCGCCGCACCGCACGCTCGCTCGGCGTGTAACCTTTGCGCTCAACGTTAGTCGAATCCTGAAACAGCGCCAGGACGCCTTGTTTTCCATACTCCGCGAAGGCGTGCAGATCAAACAGATGGTTGTCGGTGGGCGTGGGATCGACTTTGAAGTCGCCAGTGTGGATGATCACGCCAAGCGGGGTATGAATCGCGAGCGCAACGCAATCCACCAGGCTGTGCGTCACGCGAATGGGATGAACCGTGAATATGCCGGCCTTGAAACGCTCGCCGGCACGTATCTCGCGAAGATCGGCGTCTTCGAGCAAGCCGTGCTCGTCGAGCTTGTCTTCCACATAGGCCAGCGTGAACTCTGTCCCCCACACCGGCACCTTGAGCTCAGAGAGAATCCAGGGCAGCGCACCGATGTGGTCCTCGTGGCCGTGGGTCAGGATGATCCCGCGAACCCGCTGGCGGTTCTCGATGAGATAGGAAATATCTGGAACCACAATGTCCACGCCGAGCAATTCAGCTTCGGGGAACATGAGTCCCGCATCGACCACGATAATGTCGTCACCCCAGCGAATGGCCATGCAGTTCATACCGAACTCGCCTAGCCCGCCCAGGGGGATAATCTGCAGTTTTCCAGTTGGCATTGATATTTGAGTAACCACAATGCTAGCACAGGGGCGCACCTGAAAGTCCGCGATTCGACTCAAGAATCTCTAGCTCGCCTTGCGGCGGATAGCATTCTGCGCCTCCCTGAGTTAAGGTTGAAGCAATGGCCGATGCGGAATCCAAGTCATGGCTTCGCGGCCGCGTCGAAAAGACGCTGATCAAGGGGCTGACTCGTGCCTACTCTACCGTCCAGGTCGATCCCGAAAAGTTTCTGCTGCAACTGCGTACTGCCTATCGGTTGCCGATAAGCGGCTATCACGGAGTGTATTCGCTGGAGATCGGCGAGCTTGATGTGGTCGCAAACGGGATTATTCGCAGCGGCATGAAACTCGCTGCTCTCGAGGGCGCTGGTTTCGGCCTGGGCGGTTTGATCACCATATTTCCTGATCTCGGCATCCTCTCGGCTATCACCATGCGCACTATTCAGAAGTTGAGCCTGGTTTACGGTTTTCAATTCAGCACGGACGATGAAATCGCCGAACTCTGGATTGCCGCCGCCAGCGCCGCCGGAGTCGACATCAGCCGTGAACTGCTGGAGAAAGAAGTCGTCAACAAGTTTGTTCCCCGCGTGATTCAGCGTATCGCCGCCCGCGCTAGCGCTGAGGTTGTGGAGAAGTGGGCCGGACGCCTGATTCCTCTGACCAGTTCCGCCATTGGCGCCGCCCTGAACTATTGGTTTGTGCGGGCCTGGGGCGAGCGCGCCAAGGCTCATTTTCGCCAGCGCCATTTGCAACTCCGCCAGCAAGCGCAGCAGGCAGCCTTGGCGGAAGAGGCGACGCAGATTCTGTTGCCCCCGTCCCGCTAAGCCTTCTCTGTGGTAAAAAAAAGAATGACTACCTTCCGCTGTTCGGCCATCCTCTTCGATCTCGACGGAGTTCTGGTCGATTCTACCGGCTCCGTAGACCGCCAGTGGCGTGCCTGGGCCCGCAGTCAGACAATTGACGAAGAGAAAGTGATGGCCATCGCTCACGGCGTCCGCGCCGTCGAAGTGATGCGCGCCGTCGCTCCCCATCTCGACGCTGAAGCCGAAGTCCGGAAGCTGGAAAAGCGCGAAGCCGCGGATCACGACGGAGTCTCCGTGATGCCCGGAGCTGTGCATCTCGTTCGTTCGATTCCCGACGGTCGCTGGGGCGTGGTCACCTCCGGAAGCCGCCATCTGGCAACCGCGCGGCTGCGGCTTGCGGGAATACCAGTTCCCGCCGTCATGGTCACTGCCGACGACGTTACCAACGGAAAGCCGCATCCCGAGCCCTATTTGAAAGGTGCGGAGTTGTTGGGTTTCAATGCGGAAGAATGCCTGGTGATCGAAGACGCGCCCGCCGGAATCCGAGCCGCGCACGCCGGTGGGATGAAAGTGATTGGACTGACCAGCACCTATCCCGCGTCGGCACTCAGTGAAGCCGATCTGGTCGTGTCGAGCCTGGATCAGATTCAGATCGCTCTCGACGGCGCGCCGAAACTGACGATCAGGGTCAGCTAAATGCGCACATTGTCATTCCGTCTCTAACGACGCTGCACCCTGTCAAGCGTTTTTGGGCGACACTCCGGCGTCGACGCCGAAAGCCGCGCCATTTCGCTCTAGTAGAACGCCTTTGATGTCCAGACCAAGCT